>ERZ1292633.201-Hain-H41-02um-R1-201-length-80385-cov-19_pt1 | contig 80385 bp, 78 predicted proteins | sample MGYA00564406_ERZ1292633 | MGnify/ENA primary metagenome ERZ1292633 (study PRJEB36523, sample SAMEA6512639) | groundwater metagenome | collected 2019-01-08 | study: AquaDiva: Metagenomics assemblies of 32 groundwater samples
AGATTCCTATAACACTAACCTTTTGGTGTGTCCACTAAATCGGGGGAGGTCCAATGCATATAATTGGTGGGCTGAGCCCACCCTACCTTGCTGATTTTGGATGAGGTTCGGGGTTCAGGTTCGGACTTGGAGATGAACAAAGGGCGATACGCAGCCTTTGCGGACGAGTTGGTTTTCAGGTTGAGGCCGGCATCGCCCCATGAGGGGGCGGGAACTCAGGTGTGCGGATCAGAAAAGCGGGTGGAACTCCACTTGATATTTGATCTCTTTTCCATGCTTCACCATCGGCTCGATAAGCCAGTGGCTCGCCCCGCCGACTATCCTCCATGAGCCGCCTTTCTTGCTGAGGTAGTGGTCCATATTGACCCATTTATCGACGGTCACATACTTTTTGTCCTTTGCAGTCTTCGGGATGCCCAGGAGCGTCCCTGTGCATGTTATGATCGCTTCGCCTTCCTTGATCTCGACCCCGTTGAATACATGGGTCGAGTTGAGGCTGTCGAAGTTGCCAAACAGGTTCTCCCACAGGCCGCGAATCTGGCTCTTGGTGATGCCCTGATGGAAGTAGTCGTCGGTGTAGAACGTCATGATGGCGTTCAGGTCCTTTTTAGCGAGTGCGTCTTCGATCTTTCCGTAGAACGCGACTATGTCGTCGATGTCCTGCCTGCTCGCCTTCATCGCGTCTTGCGGCGCGAGTTGTACGTGCGCGTACGCGTCCGGGATCTGGCCGCCTAAAACTGTAAGCCCGACCAGAGTTATAATGCCTGCCGCAAATCTCTTCATCTGTTTCACCTCCTTTTTGATTGGTTTTTTGTGAGAATCTGCGCCGTCTATGGAGAGTATACAGGCGTATCAGGCGGTGTCAACCCGGCGTATGGCAGGCCTGCTTTAGCTCTGTAGCGCCCTCAGCCAGGCGAATGGCGCCTGCTCCGTGGTGAGTTTTGTGTTGTCTAATCGAAGGAAAAGGCTTAACATTATAAGACGGCGGGATAGCTGAAAAGAACAAATACACCGATAGTACGCGAAGAGGCATCAGCATGAAGATAGCGCTTGTGATTCCGAGGAACGGGTCTGAAAACGAGAAGTCGTTTTACGACTACAAGTTCTTCTCCAAATTTCTTTTTACTAAAAAGTATTTTTCATATCTCCTTGCAGTGCCGACGCTCGCATCTCTTACGCCACCGGGCCATGAGGTAAGGGTCTTCGATGAGAACATTGAAGATGTCGACTACTCCTGGGGCGCGGACCTTGTCGGCATAAGCGTCAGGACGATATTCGCCGTAAGGGCCTACTCGATAGCTGACAGGTTCAGGTCTATGGGCGTCAAGGTCGTCCTGGGCGGCATACACCCTTCCATGTGCACTGAAGAAGCGCTCCTGCACGCCGATGCCGTTGTAGTCGGCGAGGCTGAACACGTCTGGGCCGGACTCCTTGATGATGCGGAAAAAGGGCGGCTTAAAAAGGTATACAAGGCCGCCGAAAAGATAGACCTTAAGAAACAGCCTGCTCCGGCAAGAGACGTTTTGTCGATGTCCAGATATTTTTCCGACATAGTGCAGACGACTAAGGGGTGTCCGTTTCAGTGTGAGTTCTGTTCCGTCTTCGCCTTTGACGGAAAAGATATCCGCTCGAAGACGGTAGCCCAGCTCTTAAGCGAGATAAAAGGCATAAACCGTGACGCAGGGTTCAAGAAAAAGTCGATATTCTTCGCTGATGACAACATCATATCCGACAGGAAGTTCGCAAGGGAGTTTTTCCAATCCCTCAAGGGGCTCAACCTCAACTGGTCGTGTCAGGCCTCGATAAACATAGCTCAGGACACGGAGATGCTCCGTCTCATGAAAGAGGCGGGGTGCGGGGCGATCCTCGTCGGCTTCGAGTCCGTATCGCAGAAAAACCTCGCCGCAATGGACAAGAAGATAAACCAGAGGCTCGACTACGCAGAGGCGATAAAGAAGATACAATCCCACGGGATACTCGTCCACGGGTCTTTCATCCTCGGTTATGACTTCGATACAGCGGAGTCCTTTGACGAGCTTGTCGCTTTCATCGACGAGTCAAAGCTTCTGATGCCGCTTATAAATATATTGACCCCGTTTCCCGGGACGAAGCTCTTCCAGAGGTTTGACGAGGCAGGCAGGATAACGGACAAGGATTGGAGCAGGTATGACGCCAAGACTGTAGTATTCAAGCCTGCCCTTATGACCGCAGAGGAGCTGCATAAGGGGTATCTCTCTGTAATAAGGCGCGTCTATTCGTTCGACTCTATCTATTCCAAGCTCAAGCATTACTGGTCTATTGACTTCTGGAAGCGATCTAACGAGGTTGACCCGATAAAGTTCAAGTACCGGCTCCTCTTTGCGCTCAGGCTCATATCTCTTCTATTCTCGGCGAATACGGCCAGATCGAAGTTTATATTGAAGATACTCCCGAAGGTCTTTAACCCACGCGTAAGGGTCTCTACCATCTTGACGCTGATGGCGTATAATGATTACGCTTACTCAGGCAGGGTGTGAGCATCGGTCGGTGTCGCAGGCATTCTCTTTGCGGGTTCAAGTTTGCAACTTGAATCCCATGATTCGTATAAGGCACATACGAAATCTTTGGAGCAGATTGCAAACCTGCTCTCGCAAGAAAAACAGTTACTAACCCCTCCCAGCCTCCCCTTATGAGTAAGGGGAGGAGCGACAAAATTCCCCTCCTTACCAAGGAAGGCTGGGGGTGGTTGATTCGGAATTGTCTGGCCGTTGTCTCTAAACAAAACCCGGGTATGGTGGAATGAGCCTAAAGGAGAGACGACGAGCAGGCATCAGTATTTACTGCGAGTCGGCCGACAGCGAAGGGAGCCATACCCAAAAAGCGCACCGAAGTGCAAAGCTAAAATTAGAGAGATGTTTTTTAGAAGGGCTGTTGCCTGGTCCTGCAGATCATGTGGCGGGTGTGACCCGCCCTACCGCCAGACCCGACAGCGAGAGCAGGTTGCAAACCTGCTCTCGCAAGAAAAACAGTTACTAACCCCTCCCAGCCTCCCCTTATGAGTAAGGGGAGGAGCGACAAAATTCCCCTCCTTACCAAGGAAGGCTGGGGGTGGTTGATTCGGAATTGTCTGGCCGTTGTCTCTAAACAAAACCCGGGTATGGTGGAATGAGCCTAAAGGAGAGACGACGAGCAGGCATCAGTATTTACTGCGAGTCGGCCGACAGCGAAGGGAGCCATACCCAAAAGGCGCACTGAAGTGCAAAGCTAAAATCAGAGAGATGTTTTTTAGAAGAGCTGTTGTCTGGTCCTCCTTGTAGGTTCAAGTTTGTAACTTGAACCCCATGATTCGCTGAAGGCACACGTGAAATCTATGGAGCAGATTGCAAACCTGCTCTTGCGAAGCCTTAAGCCTTTAAGATGCTTTTCAGTGCCTTTCCGACCTCATCAGGGACCCTCACCGGCCTTCCGTCAGCGCCTACAGCGGCGACGGTGACCCTGCCTTTGACGCAGACCTTGTCTGTCCCTTCTTTCCTGATCGTATGGTCAAAGGTCATTGTCGCGCCTGAGAGGCCGGCTGCAACGGTCTCTATGGTTAGGAGGTCGTCGTACCTGCACGGCGCGATATAACTCGCTTCTACGCCTGTGACTACGAAGACAATACCAGTAGCGTGGTATCCTGAAAGGGATATCCCAAGACTTCTCAGCAGCTCGGTCCTGCCCCTCTCGAAGTACTTGAGATAGTTGGCGTAATAGACTACGCCTCCGCAATCGGTATCCTCATAGTATATCCGCGCAGTTATCTTCATACCCAGAATCTACCCCAGACGCCTTTTTATTTCAATCGGTAACCGGCAACTATCACAGGGTAGTCTTCCAAGTGAGGTCTCCTTGCGGGTTCAAATTTGCAACTGGAACCCCTTTATCCGTGTAAGGCAGATGCGAAATCTATGGTTCAGGTTGCAAACCTGCTCTTGCAATAGCGGAACTGTCTTGCCTTTGCCTCTAAACAAAACCCGGGTCATGGCGGATGGAGCATGAAGGAGGGCCGTCGAGCAGGTATCAGTATCTACTGCGAAACGGCCGGATAGCGAAAGGAGCCATACCCAAAAGGCGCACGGAAGTGCAAAGCTGAAATCAGACAGATATTTTTTTATAAGGGCCGTTGCATGTTGCGTATTCCGGTTCGGGAGGCGTATCTGCCGTAGGGTCTCAGGGCCATGGCCGGCCAGTCGATTGCCACGGTATCTTTTCTCTTAAAGTAATCTCCCGGTCAGCCGAAATAAAAGATAACAGACAGCTTCAGGAGGGTAAGAGATGGAGATACAGGCGTTAGAGTCGGTCAGGCCGCAGATGCACCCTCATATCCCGGTACCTATCGGGAGTGAGCTCATCGCCGAGGTCCCGAGGATGAACCTGAGGCTCAAGATATCGCTCCTTGGTATGGAAAAGGGGCACTTTCTTATAACCAAGCTCTTCCCGCAAGACCTTGTGGGGACGTTCAGGAACGAGGCGATACGGGATAGCGAGATGAAGATGAGCTTCCTGCACGGTGATACTGTATACGGTTTCGAGACGCAGGTGCTCAATATCGTCACGCATCCGACCAGGATGTTCTTCCTCGCTTATCCTAAGAAGATAGAGGAGCTGAGGACCCGCACTAACACGAGGTATGATTGCATACTGCCTGCCGTATCCATGGTAGGCAACGAGATAGTCTCGATGGTCATAGTGGATATATCCAAGCATGGGTGCCAGGGCATCATAAGGACTACCCCGGGCAAAGACGAGCCTCCGCGCAGGCTATTTAGCGTGGATAAGAGGCTGGATCTCAAGGTGCAGTTTCCGGGTAACGAGTACAAATCCAATATCGTCGGGAAGATCAGGACCGTCGCTACCGACGCTGATAAGATAATGCTCGGCATACAGTTCGATGAGATGGCCCCGCTTGTAGGCGCGGACTTTCATAACTTTATCTCGCTTGTAACCGAGATAAAGAGGCAGTAGGTTAAAGGTTGATAGCTTTTGCTCTTATTTGCCGCGTCCTGCGCGGCACAGTCCATGATGGAGTGAGATATGCGTCCAGATGAAAAAGAGCGTAGACTGGAAGAACCTTTCGTATGCGATTGCCCGGCCCCGTGCGCAGGAGGCTGCATCTGCATGGCAAAGAAAGAGGCGCTTGTCCGGCCTTCTGAACCGTCAACGGTCTCAGTTCAAGACGCTGGATCCTTTGGAGCAGGTCTAACTCGTGATAAATGTGCCTGAAGCGTCTGCCTTGGTTTTTATCTCCAGGCGATTTTTCTGTGGTATACGATGAACCTATCTCTTTCAGCCGATCTTCTCCTCGCCAATTCAGCCGCTCAAAATCTTCTTCGTTTCTAACACTTCCTGAAACAGGTATATAATAAAGAGCGCTTCCGGCCATGCATAGACAATGGACTGTATTTGCGCCTTGTTTTTTGTTAAAAAAACGATATCGTTTTATCTTCTATTGTCTTTGCGGCCGTCTGATCTAAACCTATCGGAGATATAATGCTTAACATCCTTGTCGTTGAAAGGCGCCTTGTTGAGAACAAGGCGCTCATGGGGCTCCTCGGTGAGTTTAATACATCTGTCTGGTCAGAGACAGAACCCCTTATGGAGAAGATAAAGAAGAACAGCTATAACGTCATAATAATGGGGTACGGGCTGGATCTCCTTAAGTCGGTAAAGAACGCGGACCCGAGGGCCGAGGTCTTTCTTGTGGGCGGTAGCGCAGTGGACGAGGTAGAGGCTATAAACAGGGGCGCTTCGGCGTGTCTGCGGGAGCCGATAGATCTGGAGAGGCTTAAAAAGTCTATCGAGGAGATAGGCGAGCTGGCGCTTGTACGCAGGGAGACGGCAGAGCTTGAAAAACAGCTCTTCGAGAGGTATACCTTTGCAGGGGTCGTAGGCAAGAGCCCGAGGATGCTTGATATATTCAACTATCTGAGGCGCATAGCCAAATACTATAAGACTGCGACGATCATGGGCGAGACAGGGGTCGGCAAGGAGGAGATAGCCAAGGCGCTCCACCAGACGAGCCCCGGGGCAAAGGAGCCTTTCCTTGTAAGCAACTGCGGCGCGATGGTAGAGACCTTGATCGAGTCGGAGCTGTTCGGCTACAAAAAAGGCGCCTTCACAGGGGCGGTCGCTGATACCCCCGGCATATTCGAGGCCGCAGGCGAAGGCACCGTCTTTTTAGATGAGATAGGGGATATGCCGCTCTCACTTCAGCCGCATCTCCTGCGTGTCCTCCAAGGCGGTGACTTCAAGAGGGTCGGCTCTACTCAGCCTCTCAAGGCCAGGTGCAGGGTGATAACTGCTACCAACAAGGACCTCGCGAAAGAGGTGAAGGGCGGCAGGTTCAGGGAAGACCTCTACTTCAGGCTCACAGCCCTTACGATACACGTCCCGCCGCTGAGAGAAAGGAAGGACGACATCCCTTTGCTCTCACGCTATATGCTCAACCGTTTTCATCATAGGACAGGCAAGAAGGTGCTTGGCATATCGATGCAGGCGCAGGCCGCGCTTATGGCGTATGACTGGCCAGGAAACGTCAGGGAGCTTGAAAACCTCATAGAGCACCTTGCCATACTTACGACAGAGCCATTTCTGAGGCTTGAGGATTTGCCGCCCGGGATAAGGGGCAGGGGCGCGGCGCTAGAAAAGGGCGCGGATGTGACAAAGACCCTTGATCAGGTCGTAAAGGCGCATATAGAGGCTGTTCTCGGTCAGTTGAACGGCAACCAGTCGAGGGCAGCAAACGTTCTCGGCATAAGCCGCAGGGCTCTTTTGAGAAAGATAGAGAAGCATTCGATAAAGACAGAAAGAGGCTTATAGGCAGGCCTACCAAAACCGCCCACCTTGTATGCCGCCCCTTGTTTTCAGTCAACACCTTGAATTAAAAGCTTTATTTTTAACCTGCTTTATTATGCCATATCCGCCAACCCATAGTTTATGCCAAAATCGCACACCATGTTGGGGCCGTACTCTGAAGTCCGTTTCAGCCCTATTTTTTGCTAACCAGCTGAAATAAAAGATAAAAATCCAATTGCTGGCCGCCTTTGCGCGCTCGTGAGCGCATGAGCTCATACCAAAACCGCCCACTTTTCTCTTGTCTCGGTGTCCCCGTCTACGCCTATTTCAGCCAATTCAGTTTAAAATCAACATGTTAAGTCCTTTGGCATGGTTCTTCCAATATATCTGGGTGTGAGATGTGAACAAACCCAGGAGGAACTAAAATGAAAAGAACGATCAATACGATAATAGCTCTCTCAGCGATGATGCTCTTCGGTGGTGTAACGGTTGCAGGCGCCGAGGGCGTAGAAAAAGCGGCGGAAGTTGTAGAGATGCCTTTTGAGAACGGCGCATTCACACTTGATAACGGCCTTGACTCAAAGGGGCTCTTCGCTCAGGTAAGCGGCCTTTGCAACGAGCTTGGCGGAAAGGCAAACTACGTTATACCAGTAAAGAACGGAAGGCACACAAGGCTTGCTGAGGTCAGCTATGAAGCGGCGGCAGGATACGTTGCAACCTCGACCGCGGACAACTCCTGGATAATGGCTTGCGAAGGCGTAAAGAGGTTTGTCATCGAAAAGAGCTATGCTTCGCTTACAAAGGGCGTGCAGACCGCGATATTCAACTCAAACAGGGGACTCGAAGGTGTCGACTATGTAAAGGGAGTATCAGCCGTTGCGGCGGTTGTACCGGTCTCGACTGAGCCTGCCAACAGGGCGCTCTTCATCGAGCAGTTGGCCTGGGATGTCTCTACCCTCAAGATGGATTTCGTAAGGCCTCAGGGTGAGGCAAGGTTCACCGGCATCTACAACGGAACACTTAACGGCTCGTGCGAGATGGTCTCGGTAAAGGAAGAGGGCAGGGGAGCCAACGCACTTGAAGGCGCGATCCATGACTTCAAGGTCTGCAACGGAATGGTCGCAAGCCTTGGAACAAGGGGCGTGAAGGCCGACAGGATGTACGCAAAGGCCTCGATGTAGGTTTGGTGATGGCAACGGATGGCCGGGCCTCTGGATCAAGAGGCCCCTTGTTGAACGCTAATAGCCGGTCAGAAAAGCAACAAGAGGCCGCAACCGGAAAATTATTGGAAGGAGGCCTGTTTATTATGAGTAACCTTCAAAGGAAGTTGTCTGACCTGCGCCGTGGATATGGGGAGGTGGAAAGAGAAGGCGTAGCCGGTGTCGAGAAGGCCGCAAAGGCAGTTAAGGAGGCTGAGAAAGAGAGGCGTACTGTCATGGTCGTAGATGACGAGCCGATGATACTCGAATCTCTCGTAATGCTCCTTGGCAAAGAGTTCGCAGTGATCATGGCTTGTTGCGCGGCTGAAGGGCTTGAACGTCTTCGGGGGCAGGGTGTGGACCTTGTTATATCCGATAACAGGATGCCCGGTATGGGCGGTTGCGAGTTCCTCTCCAGGGTAAGGGAGATCTCCCCGTCAACGATAAGGTTCCTTATGACCGGATACCCTGATCTCGAGATAATGGCGGCGATAGAAAAGGGGGTTATAGCGAAGTATCTTCCAAAACCCTGGTGCAATAAAGGGTTGAAGAAGGCGGTATCCGAGGCGCTTGAACTGCAGGCTTTGAAGGCGAAAGACAGGGATGGCAGGTTAGAGGCCAGGGTTCAGATGGCAAGGGTCCTTGAAGAGCTGGAAAACGTGAAAAGGAGGTATTGATCTAAAAGGCGGACTCAGTTTTGTCTCTCAGGAGATGTCTTGGGAAGGATCAGCGTAAAAGGCTTGAAGCGGTTTTATGCGGTCTTAGGCCGGGAGGATAAAAGGCAGGCGATGCTGACGGAAAAAACCGGTCGGCATAGGCAGGCCAGGTCTGAAGATCACCGGTAGGCTCAGGCGGTCAGGCGGAAGGAAATGGTCGATACGGGGTAAACAACTCTTGTTACATGGAGGTGCGTATGGGCGCGCTCAGGATTGAAGGGAAGATAAACGGGGTTCCGGGCTGGGCAGGTCATGCCCCTCCGTGATAGGTCTGCGTAGGCTCGTTTCTTTTGCCGCACCGGGGTGCGTCTTTCGGGCATGGATCGAGCGGCCTTTGTAAAAAATATCGGTTTGATTTCAGCTTTGCACTTCGGTGCGCTTTTTTGGGTATGGTTCCCTTCGCTGTCGGCCGACTCGCAGTAAATACTGATGCCTGCTCGTCGGCCTTCCTTTATGCTCATTCCACTATACCCGGGTTTGTTTAAAGGCAAAAACAAGGCAACTTCGCCAGCCGGGGTGCGTCCTTGTGCATAGCTCGAGCGGCCTTTGCAAAAAATATCTGTCTGATTTTAGCTTTGCACTTCGGTGCGTCTTTTGGGTATGGCTCCCTTCGCTGTCAGGCCGTCTCGCAGTAGATGCAGATACCTGCTCGTCGGCTTTCCTTTATGCTCATTCCACCATACCCGGGTTTGTTTCAAGGCATGGACCACACGCAAAGACAGATTATTCTGAGGCTGATCCTGTATTGCATTCCCGCGCGTCTTTTGGGAACAGCTCGAACTGCCCTTGTAAAAATTATCGGTCTGACTCCTGCTTTGCACTTCGGTGCGTCTTTTTGGGTATGGCTCCCTTCGCTGTCAGGCCGTCTCGCAGTAGATACAACGACCTGCTCGTCGGCCTTCCTTTATGCTCATTCCACCATACCGGGTTTTGTTTAACGGCAAAGACAAAGCAACTTCACCAGCGGGTTTGATTAAAGGCAAAGGCTAAATAATCCTCAAACCCCTTTCCCAGCCCTCCCTATCAATTGATAAGGAGGGGCGTTTTTACGCCGTCTTGTCTTGCAGTAAACAGCCCCGGGCCGCGGCGTAGCGAGTCTGATATAGATTATGGATAGTATCGAGTCTTTGCGATAATGATTTATGTCAGTCCTTATATTGCGGCCTGTGGTATATTTACCCGTCGATGCCTGAATCGCAGGCGTGTTTTTTCATGGCCTATGATTTAGGAATAAAAATACCTGACGAGGAGGTTTTGCCGTGGAGATCATAGACCTTAACGAGAAAGCCGGTTTCGCGCCTGAGTTTTTCCCGAGGATACTCAGGGTCAAGCCGGAGTACAAAGTGCCGCTTATCTGCATGGAGCCGGGCCAGGAGATACCGTCTCATGCGAGTGGGACAGGGGTGTTCTACATTGTCAGCGGCAAAGGCGTGATGACGGTCGAAGGCAAGGAGCACGAGGTCAAACCGGGAAACATGCTCTTCATAGAAAAGGGAGAGGCCAGGGGCATCAGGGCGGTTGAAAGGCTCGTCGCCTTCGCGGTGCATATTACAGGATGAGTCGTCAAGAGCCTCTTTAAGTCTGACGTATCTGAATGAAAAGTATCTGTCGGATTTCAGCTTTGTACTGCCGTGCGACTTTTGGGTTTTATTTTTAACGGCAGGACAAGACAGCGCCCCTTTGTAAAAAACATCGGTCTGACTCTTGCTTTGCACTTTCGTGCGCCTTTAGGGTATGGCTCCTTTCGCTGTCCGGCCGTTTAGCAGTAGATACAAAGACCTGCCAAACGGCCCTCCTTTATGCTCCTCCCGCCATACCCTGGTTTGTTTAAAGGCGAAAAAAAGCAACTTCGCCAGCCGGGTTTTGTTTCAAGCCAAAGGCAAGATGATCAGCAAAACCAATCCTTCCTTGGCAAGGAGGGGTTTTTTGTCTATCTGTGCCCCTTTTTACAACCGGATTCCGGACCTTTCGTATCTTATGGCGGGCCTTATGGCTTGTCAGCTACTCATGGCTGATGCTCGCCTGTCAAGCTGATGCGTCTGTTAGTGGTTGACATATCCGTCCATTTTCGGTTACAATCCGTCCTTCCGGAAAAATATCGTTCGTTTTATGATATGTTGGAAGCGGAGGCGCGTTCAGATGAGAGATTGGATATTCAGCAGGAGGGGATTTTTAAAGACAGCCTTGGCAGGCGCTGTCCTTGTCGCCGCGCGCCCTTCCTTTGCCACTCAGCTCATCGAAGACCCTTATCAGGGCCCTATCGAAGGGGACGAGGCCGCCATCGATGGGCCGAACCTTCAGGACGAGGTAAGCAGGCTCCAGCAGTTCACCCACCCGGGCAGGCTCAAACTTTACAACAACCGTACGCGTGAGAGGATAAACGTCACATACAGGGACCCTTCCGGGCAGTACGACCCTGCAGCATTAAGCCAGATCAACTATCTGCTCAGGTGCCATCACGCCGATGAGGTGAAAGAGATAGATACCCGCGTCATAGAATATCTGAGCGCGGTCGATCTGCACCTTGGCGGCGGACACGAGATACACGTCATATCAGGCTACAGGTCGCCTGAGTACAACAAGATGTTGAGGCGCAGGAGCAGGCGGGTGGCAAAGCACAGCCTCCATCAGACCGGCCAGGCCATAGATCTGAGGATACCCGGGCTCCGTCTAAAGACCATAAAGATGGCGGCCCTTGACCTCAAGTTCGGAGGCATCGGATACTATCCGAGGTCAGGTTTTATACACCTTGATTCAGGCAGGTTCAGGACATGGTGATCTATGCGCGTTGCACTCTCGATGCTTGCCGTAGCTCTATTCCTCATAACGGCAGGCAAGGCCGCGGCGTCTGACCTTCTAAGGGAGGCGCCAGGTTCAAGGTGCTCCCCTTCTTTTTCAAGCGATTCGCTCGTCTCATGGTCGTGCTTCAGGTTAGGCAGTGACTCTACACTTGAAGGGCTCTTTGGCGTATGGTGGAAAGACGTTGCAAGATTCAACCGCATCGACAGGCGCCATGCCTGGTCAGGGCGCCATATAAAAGTACCTCTTGAACCATCTGAGCTCAAAGGCTTCACTCCTATGCCGGTCGCTTATCTTGCGGCCGAGGCTGACGCGAAGTTCATACTGATAGACCTTTCAGAGCAGTTCCTCGGCGCATACGAAAACGGCATCCTCGTACATTCATTCCCTATAGCAAGCGGCGAGAAGGACAACAAGACCCCGACAGGCGAGTTCCGTATAACCGCGTTTTCAAGAAACCACAGGTCGTCAAAGTATGCGATCGAGGGGACAGATACACCGTACCCTATGAACTACGCGCTCCGATTTTTTATAAACAGGGACGGGGTCTCGTACTGGATACACGGCAGGGATATGCCCGGCATGCCTGCCTCGCACGGATGCGTCGGCCTTTACGACGAACATATGCAGAAGAAATACTACGGTTCTCCGTCAGACCCGGAACTCGACAACGCAAGGGCGCTCTACGACTGGGCGATAGGCGGGGTCGAGGATACCGGCAGACTTACACGTTTAAAGGAGACGGTAAGGGTCATTATTATTGAGAATGCAAGGTGAGAGCGATAGTGAAGATTAGGCTCCGCCTGCCCGGTTGAAAGTCGTATCTGCCTGAGGTTGTTCTCCATTAAAAAATTCCGCAGGTTCAGCCTCCGAAGGGGTATGGAGGTACTCTTGCCGTGATCTGGAAATTCTCAGGCCGCCCGGCCTGGATCAGGTGGCAGTTGCAGTTGCAGACCACAGCGACGTTATCCTGGTGTCCTTGCCAGTCGAACTCCGTCTATAAATCGATGTCTACGAACGCAAAACGCCCCCGGCCTTCCGGCCGGGGGCGTTTATATTTGCTACCTGATCAGGGTTGATGCACGGAATACCCTTACTTAAGGAGGCCGCTGATCCTTCTTCTGAAGATGCCTGCCGCCGCGAGTCCGGTGCCAAGGAGTATCAGGGTGGAAGGCTCAGGCGTAGGAACAGGGTTCTGCCCGCCGCCATTGATGATGATGTTGTCGATAGAGGTGTTGCCCTCTATCTGGCCGTTTACAAACAGGAATGCGAAGCTCGATATCCCGTTCGTCGATGTTATCGAATGATTGTCGTATACGCCCGGGTCGGAGTAGTAGCCGGAAGTCGGCGTTACGAGCCCGTTGTATATCATAGCGTTACTCATGTCATATACCTGAAGGTACATGGTGCTGATCCATGTTGCTATGTCGATGCTGAGGGATGATATCCCTGAACCGAAGAGCGGGTTGAACGCTATCTGCACATAATCGTTGTACTGAAAGCCGTCCCCGTCAGCTATCCAGAGGCCGTCAGGGTTATTGCCGCGTCCCCCGCCAATTCCGTAGTAGTTCTGGGCGTTGGTCTGTGTGCCGAACCAGCCTGACTCCCAGGTCGGAAAAGCGGCTTCAAAATCCTCAGTGTAGGTTGCGGCTCCGGCGGTCCCGGCAAGGCCGATGAACGCGGCGCAAAGCAGCGGCAGTATCCTCTTCATAAATCCTCCGGCATGATCTTGGTTTTTTAAAATCTATGATGATATTCTAAAGCAATAAGCGTGCCAGTCTTTTTGTGGGGAAGAGGTCATGATTTAGTTGGATTTTTTCACGGCCCATCCAAAGTCTCTTGTCGAGGTGTTAATTATGCCGACATTTTTGTCGGGATAATTAACAACTTCACCCCTATCCGACAATCGCTCATGCCGCACTCTCGTTAAGGTGGACAACCTTATTTACCTCATATATTTCTTGAAGCAGGTCTTTGTTCAAGGCGTTTGTTTCTTGTTAATAGTACGCGAGACAGAACCTTGTTGAGATAGCCTTTTAGATCTCGACAGGCGTTTGACCGGGACGCATATTATCTGATTTCGTATATACTTATGTAGATACAGGTTCTCTATCCTGCTGAGACGGGGCTGTGGCCTCTTTTTCTCTGTGTTGTTCTCCTCCCGTCTTCAGATGGTCTTTGGATGCTATTAAATGTTTTTCAGGGATCTGATGAAACTTTCAGACAAGATTCTCATAACTATAGTCTCGACGTTCGCCGGTCTGGTGCTCCTCCTCTGGTTCGTCTCCAACAGCGTTTTTCTCGGGAGCTTTGAGAATATAGAGAAGGCTGGGGCTATCCGCAACGTCGACAGGGCCCTTAGCGCGCTTGAGGCTGAGACAAGGGCCCTGGCGGCGCTTAACGTCGATTGGGCCTCATGGGACGAGACGTACGCATACATGAACGACAGGAATATCGGATACGTCAGATCCACTCTAAACGATGAGACGCTGGCAAAGCAGAGGCTTAATGTTGTCATCTATCTCAATGCGTCAGGAAAGATCATATATAAGAAGGGGCTTGACCTCATGACCGGCCGGGAGGCGGCGGTGCCAGAGGGGGTGCTGGCCCATCTCAGGCCTGGTATGAACCTCCTTCGCCATGATACCGAGGATAGCGGCCACGAAGGGATAATAACCCTTAACGAAGGGCTCATGCTCGTTGTATCCCATCCGGTTCTTACAAGCGAAGGGAAGGGGCCGATGCGCGGGTCGCTCGTCATGGGCCGTTCCTTTGACACTGCCGAGGTAGATCTTCTTGCAAAGACCGTACACATGGACCTGTCTATCTCAACGGATGACCTTAGGCATTGGCCTCTCAAGGATGCTGAGCCGGCCTATGGGATAGCGCTCGGGGCCTCTGCGCATGATCATGACGTCTCCCTTCTCAGGCTCTCGGATGATTGGCTCGATGGGATCGGTCTTGTCAGAGACATATACGGGACTCCGGCCTTCGCGCTTAAGGTGAGGATGCCGAGGGCGATCGTCAAGCAGGGCAGGGCGAGCATATCGTACTTTATCGCCTACATGATAGCCGGGGCGCTGATGGCGGCCCTCGCTACGATGATAACCATAAGGACCAATATCATAAAAAGGCTTGTAGCCCTTGGCGACGGGCTCGGAGATGTCGGGCGCACAGGGAACCTCGCCAAGCGGGTATCCATATCGGGCAATGACGAGCTTACGGCGCTATCTTCAGGCGTGAACAGGATGCTCGGAGACCTCGAATCGCTCGAAGGCGGCAGGAAGGCGGCTGAAGAGAGGCTGAGGGCGGCGCACGACGAACTCGAGCATAGGGTGCATGAGAGGACGCAAGACCTTGTCGCCGCGAACATCAGCCTCAAAGACGAGATAGCCGAGCGCAGGCGCATGGAGGGCCTTATCAAGGATATGGCCTACCATGATTATCTTACAGGGCTTCCGAACAGGCAGCTCCTTATGGACCGCCTCGAGCAGGCTATATCAAGGGGGAACTGGCGGCCGACCATCATCGGCGTCATGTTCATGGACATCGACAGGTTCAAGACGGTCAACGATACGCTCGGGCATACGCACGGCGACGAGCTGATCAGGGTGCTCTCCAAGAGGGTGCTTGAATCACTTCGCGACGGCGATACTGTCGCAAGGATCGGCGGCGACGAGTTTACTATCCTCCTGCAGGACCTCGGAAGGGTCGAAGATATATCATTGGTGGCTGAAAAGATCTTGGCCGCCGTCAGACTTCCGGTATCGATCGGGGGCCATGACCTGCATGTGACCGCCAGCGCCGGGATCGCTCATCATCCGGCAGACGGGACTGATGCCGTGGCGCTTCTCAGGAACGCGGATGTGGCCATGTACCATGCGAAGTCAAAGGGAGGGGATTCCTTTGCCATGTACGATCCGGCCATGTCCGCAAAGGCGATGGAGATGCTTACCATAGGCAACAGGCTCAGGTCTGCCATCGCAAATGATGAGTTTGTCTTGTACTATCAGCCGCAGATAGATATGAAGACAGGGATTGTCACCGGCTCCGAGGCGCTTATCAGATGGATGGACCCGGAGAAAGGGCTTGTCGGGCCGTCGAGTTTCATCCCGCTTGCAGAGGAGGCCGGGCTGATAGTGTCGATCGACGATTGGACGTTTTCGAGGGCGTGCGCCCAGACGAAAAAGATGCAGGATGCGGGTTTCCCAGAGATGGAGATATCTGTAAACGTCTCGGCCAGGGCATTTTCGGACAAGGGCTTCGTCAAGAAGGTCGCATCCGTGCTTGAGGTGTCAGGCCTTCCAGCCGGAAGCCTTATCCTAGAGATCACTGAATCAATACTCATGCAGAACATCATAGAGGGGGCTGAGGTGATGAAAAGGCTCCGCGCGCTCGGCGTAAGGTTCTCTATAGACGACTTTGGCACGGGTTATTCGTCACTCGGGTATCTGAAGGGGTTGCCGATAAGCCAGATCAAGATAGACAGGTCGTTCGTCATGGATATACCTGCGGACAATGATGACATGCTGATAGTCTCGGCCATCGTCTCGCTCGCGCAAAGTCTCAGGCTCGAAGTCGTTGCTGAGGGCGTTGAGACATCAGAGCAGCGCGAATATCTTGAAGGGCTTAAATGCGACAAGATGCAGGGGTTTCTCTTCTCCAAGCCGCTCCCATACGACGATTACATGGGCCTGCTTCGCGGACTTCAGCTAAAGACAAAGGCGCTTAGAAAGGTATAAGACGGAGATACTCCATAAGCTGCGCGTAAGTTTCCTTTTCAAAATAGCCATAGCGGATATTTTCCTGCAAAGGAGAGTGAAATGAACCAGGCAGAGGTTGGGAACTGGGTCGCCGGTTTGGGCGCGCATCGGTTGTTACAGCGAGTCCTGATGGACGAATGAGTATTTTACCCGGAGAAAGGGTGAAATAAAAAAAGAGGCGAGGACTTGTCCGTGACGTGCAAAAGGCGCGCTTTAGCTGACAGGCGTGAAATAAAAAAAAGAGACGGACCCTTGCGGGCCCGCCTCTTTTTTAGTCTTTCTTAGAGCTTTACTACGTTTGTCGCCTTCGGACCTTTCGGGCCGCTGACAACGTCGTAGCTTACTGCCTGACCTTCGGCAAGGGATTTAAAGCCCTTATCCTGGATCTCGGCGTAGTGCACGAACACGTCAGTTCCGTCTTCACCAGTGATGAAGCCGAAGCCCTTGGAGTCGTTAAACCACTTAACTGTTCCTTTTGCCATTTTGATATACCTCCTTTTGCGTATTTTGAAGGTTACGGAGGCATCTCAGCAAAAAAGGCCGCAAAGAGAAGATCTCTGTGGCCTCTGGCAACAAGAACTTCCGAAACTTCAGAAGTTATTATTGCATGCGTCCGGATATAAGTCAAGCATATTGTTAAATAAGCCTGTTTAATCTGAGAATAGTTTTTTCGATGATGCAGGGCGGTATTGCCGCGCCTGTCTATATGCGTACCTAAGGCCCTTGGGAAGGCCTGTGGGATAGTCCAGGAGCGGGTCGTCTGGAGTGGGTGGTTAGCTTCTGCAGGTGTATGTGTATAGGTAAGAGGGGCACAGACGTGACGGCTGTGGTGAAAGGCCAGTCCTGTTTTTTTTCGGGTTTGTACCTATTGCCGGTATTTATGGGTGCGTCCAGCTCTGCTTGATTTCACGGCCGATAGCTGTTAGTTTAATGGAGATGAAACTACTGCTGGTATTGCCGAGAAACGACAGAAGCTATTGGGGAGGGGTCTCAAGGAGCGGGAAGGCCGGGTTCGTGAGGCTCAATCTTCCGACCATAGCCGGACTTACGCCGCCTGACTGGGAGGTCGAGATATGGGACGCGCGCGTAAAACCACTCGATTACAGCGTCAAGGCGGACCTTGTCGGCATAACCGCGCTTACCTCTGAGATACCGAGCGCGTACCTGATAGCCGACGGTTTCAGGCAAAGAGGCACGAAGGTAGTCATGGGGGGCGTCCATGTATCAGCGCTGCCTGACGAGGCGCTCCTGCACGCAGACAGCGTAGTCATAGGAGAAGCCGAGCAGGTCTGGGCTACACTCCTTGAAGATGTTAAAAAAGGCGCCCTTAAAGATAAGTACCGCGCAGACGGGCTCTGCTCGATGGCTGGTATGGCCGTCCCCAAAAGGGGCCTTCTCGACAGAAAGATGTACGGCTCTGGTTTTAACACGCTTCAGGCGACGCGCGGCTGTCCTTTTAACTGTGATTACTGCGCGGTGACCGCTTTTTTCGGCAACAAGTACAGGGTGCGCCCTGTCGATGAGGTTATAGAAGAGATCCGCGGATTCGATTCGAAAGAGTTTTTTTTCATGGATGACAACATAGTCGGCTGGCCCAAATACTCTAAAGAGCTGTTTGAAAGACTTGTCCCTTTGAAGCTCAAGTGGGGCGGTCAGGCCTCCATCACCTTGGCTAAAGACCCTGAGCTGTTGCGTCTGTACGCTGAAAGCGGCGGCACATACGCGTTCATCGGCCTCGAATCACTCTCTCAAAAGAACCTCGAAAAGATGAAGAAGGGCTGGTCCTCTGCCAAGGACTACAAGGAATCGATAAGGAAGATCAACGCCGCAGGGATAAACGTCGTAGGGAGCTTTGTCTTCGGCCTCGATGAGGACGACAAGAGTGTTTTTGCCAATACGCTGGATTTCATCATGGACTCGGGTATAACCGCGGCCCAGTTCCATATCCTCACTCCGCTTCCCGGGACCGTCACCTACAATCAGCTCGAGAGTGAAGGCAGGATAACGGACAGGGACTGGGCGAAGTACCATACCGGAGAGGTCGTCTTCGAGCCGAAATGCATGACAGCCGAAGAGCTTCAAAACGGCTATTACTGGATATTCCGCAACACATACACTATAGGAAATATCCTCAAGAGGAGTTTGCGTGACAGGAAGAACATCATCTCCAAGCTCTCAGCCAACTTCAGCTACAGGAAAAAATCGCTGAAGATGCCCATCGTGCCTCATCTTTGAGGGAGTCTGTTGCCGGGAGTTCCTGCCCGGATTTTATGGATTGACCGCGTAAGCGTCCGGATGGTATTTTCCACGCGGCATTTTTTTATCTACGTGAAGGGCTGTTTTGCCATCTCAAGTAATATGTAAGTGTTCATGCTGGAGGCCGGATCAAGAAGTCTGTCAAGGAGGGTACTGGTGGCTGAATATCTCAATAGATTGATGGGGCGCATAGAGGACAGGGACGCCCATATCGCTGTCATAGGCCTCGGCTACGTAGGACTGCCGATAGCTATCAGGTTTTGCGACGAGGGCTTCAAGGTGACAGGCTTCGATCTCGACGTGTCCAAGGTCGAAGCTATAAAGGCCGGCAGGTCGTACATAAAGCATATACCGTCGGAGAGGATATCCGCTCTGTCTAAAGGCGGCAAACCTCTGCTTGACGCTACTGCCGACATGTCGAGGCTCAAAGAGGCTGATGTAGCTATTATCTGCGTCCCGACTCCGCTTACGGATAAGAAGGAGCCGGACCTTTCGTATGTTGAGGAGACAGGCAGGGCGCTTGCCGAATTCATAAGGCCCGGATGCCTCGTCTCCCTTGAATCTACCACGTATCCCGGCACGACAGATGAGCTTCTTCTGCCGATGTTCACGGCTAAGGGCATGAAGGCCGGACAGGATATATTCCTCGTATTCTCACCTGAGAGGGAAGACCCGGGCAGGGCTGACTTCACGCTTCGCACCACCCCCAAGGTGGTAGGCGGCATAACCGGAAGATGCGCGAAGGCCGGCTCTGCGCTATACTCTAAGATAGTGGACAGGGTCGTGCCTGTGTCGTCGACGCGGGCGGCGGAGATGTCAAAGCTCCTCGAGAACATCTACAGGGGCGTGAACATCGCGCTTGTCAACGAACTGAAGATGCTGTGCGACAGGATGGAGATAGACATCTGGGAGGTGATAGCCGCGGCCGCGACAAAGCCGTTCGGCTTCCAGCCCTTCTATCCCGGCCCAGGACTCGGCGGCCACTGCATACCTATAGACCCGTTTTATCTTACATGGAAGGCGAAAGAATATGATTTTTCCACCAGGTTCATAGAGCTTGCCGGAGAGATAAATACCGCCATGCCGTACTATGTCGCCGGCAAGGTCATGGAGGCGTTAAACGACTCTTCCAAAAGCCTCAAAGGTTCCAAGGTGCTTGTCCTCGGCGTGGCATATAAGAAAAACGTCGATGATATGCGCGAATCGCCTTCGCTGGAGCTTATCAGGATACTCAAGGAGAAGGGCGCCGTTGTGAGTTACAACGACCCTTACGTGCCGGTAGCTACGAGCCACAAAAAGGGCTTTGGCAGGATGCGCTCTGTTTCTCTTACTGAAAAGGCATTGAAGGCCGCAGACTGCGTCCTCATAGTCACCGACCATTCCTGCTATGACTACGCCTGGATAGTGAAAAACAGCGCGCTTGTGGTTGATACGAGGAACTCGACTGCCGGCATCAGGGGCGGGCGCGTCGTAAAGGCATAGAGAGGCAGGCTCGGTTTTTTTCAGGTTGCGCACAGGTGCGTATAGGCCGCATGTAAAGCATCTTCGTGATGTTGGCTCTCAGACCGATGCGGAGTGAACATATATGACCGATACAGGATCTCTCGGCGAGATAGAGGCTTTAAAGGCCAGGATATCTAAGCTTGAAGAGGCAGAGAAGAAATACAAGAAGGCTGAGGTGCGCCTGCGCTTCCTCGTCGAAGGGACCTCGTCGTATCTCTCATCGCAGGACTTCATCCACAGTCTTACCAAGTCGCTTGCCTCTGCTCTCGACGTAAAGTACGCGTTCATGTCAGAGCTGGTCGGCAATACCGGCTTCGAAAGGTGCAGGCTCGTATCTTTCTGGGCCGGCGGAGGGCACGGCGAGACGTTCGAGTATGACATAAAGGGCACGCCGTGCGAGAATGTCGTGGCGAAAGACCTTGCCTGCTACCCTTCCGGCGTGCAGGGGATCTTTCCGGAAGACGCCTGGCTTAAAGATGCCGGGATCGAGAGTTATCTTGCTATCCCTCTCTTTGACGCCTCAGGGGCCCCTATGGGCCACATGGGCGTCATGGACATCCTGCCGATGGAGGAGTCCCACGAAAACGAGGACATCCTGAGGGTCTTTGCCGCCCGTGCATCCTCCGAGATGGAGCGCATGCGAGCCGAGCGCGACCTTGCCGAGTCAAGAAGGGTGCTTGAGACCCTCATGGCCAATCTGCCCGGCATGGCCTACAGGTTCGCGAACGACAGGCTAAGGACAGCCGAGTTCGTCAGTAATGGTTGTATGGGGCTCACAGGCTACGCGGCGGACGATTTTCTCGGGAAAAAAAGATCTTATGGCAGAGACGTGATGCACCCTTCTGATCGTGACGCTGTCTTCATGGAGATCCAGACCGGGATAGAAGCGAAAGCCCCGTTCAAGGCCGTCTATAGGATTCTTACGGCCAACGGCAGGGAGCGCTGGGTCTGGGAGCAGGGCTCCGCCGTATTCTCCGAAGACGGCGATCTTCAGGCTATCGAGGGGTTCATAACGGATATTACCGACACGAAGAAGGCCGAGGACAGGATCAGGACGATGGCCACCTTCGACAGTCTTACAGGGCTGCCCAACAGGACGCTCTTCTTCGACCGGTTCGAGAAGGTGCTCGCATACGCCATCCGCTACCAGCATGCCATTGCAGTACTCTTTGTCGACCTTGATGATTTCAAGTTTGTCAACGACAACTACGGCCATCAGACAGGGGACAGGCTCCTTCAGGATGCGGCTTCAAGGTTGAGTTGCGTGATAAGGGCCTCTGACACGGTTGCGCGCATGGGCGGAGACGAGTTTACGTTCCTGCTCCTTGACATACAGGACAAGCTGGACGCAAAGACCGTAGCAGGCAAGGTGATAGGTAGCATAGCTCTGCCGTTCATCATAGACGGTATAGAGCTAAAGGTGACCTGCAGCGTAGGGATCGCGGTCTTCCCGGCGGATGGGCGCGACGGCAAGACGCTTTTGAGCCGCGCTGATACCGCTATGTACAAGGCAAAGAAGGCCGGAGGCAACAGGTATCTCTTCTATGAAGAAGACCCTTCTTAATGAAGGGCCTGGTCTAAGTCTTGCCGTCTTAGCAGTCTCGTCAGGCTCGTTTGTATATGCGCAAAGATAGCGATAAAAAATAATTAACCATCCTATGGCCTATGGCGAATATCATTTTTTCAGGTCTTGTCCTGTTTGTTTTTTGCCTGTCCCTTCATGTGTTCGTCTGGCGCTTGAAGCGCCCTTCTTCCACTCATAGAGCGCTTTTTCTGATATTCCTCGGCATGCCTGTCCTCATGGCCGTCGTCTCTTCTGTCGTCTTTTCTTTTTCAGCGGATGGACTGAGGGTGCTGGCCGCCGTGATGCTTTTGCACCTCTCGCTTGGGGCGGCCTACATCATGAGCTACCCCGCTGTAGAGGCCCTGTCTCCTTCGCTTGCGATTACGCTGATGCTCAAAGGCGCAGGAGCGAGCGGCCTTGGCAGAGAAGACCTCTTGGGGATCTTCTCGGACACGGTCGTGCTTGGACCTCGCCTCGCAGATCTTGAGCGGGCCGGCATGATAACTTCATCTGACGGCAGTATCAGTATAACCGGTCGAGGAAGGGCGCTGGTGAGGCCCTTTATTCTGCTCCGTCGGATACTGGGCCTTAGTGAGGGGGCAGGATAGATGAAAGTGATAAACCCTTTTGACTCATTTATGATACTTCTTGCCTTGACCCCTTTGGGGATGCTCGCGCTCCACGCGGCAGTCGGCAGGATGTTGAAGCTCATCGTGCCCGGGATACAGCCTCAGTTGACGGTCGTTATATGCGCTGGCGTCGGCATTTTTCCGATGGCAACGGGCCTCTGGTACTTTTATCTGAGCGAGCTTTCAGGGATGACGCTCGAACTGTTATTCGGGGCCGTCTATGCCGTTATCATATATTCGGCGCTTGCTTATGTATATTTTCATCTCTTTAATATGAGCGAGACGGCGAGGAGGATAAAGATACTCTCTCTCCTTTACCGGGACGGCGCAACTGAAAAAGGCAGGTTCGGGTCAGGCTACGGCGCAGGTGCGATGCTCGAAGCCCGCCTTGAAAGGCTCAGGTCAACCGGGCAGATAAGGGAGGCAGACGGCAGGTATGTGCTTGATGGAAAGACGCTTTACCTTGCCGCAAGAGCCGTCGCCATCTGGGCATGGGTCTTGGGGATGCCGTTTAATGCCGGGTACAGTGGCCGCTCTGGCAGATAAAACATACGATCTTATTTTGCGCGCGTTACAACGAAGACCTCGTCTTTCGACCTTCCGAACCTGAACGGCACCGGCCCCCACTCGGAGACGTAAAACCCGGCCCCTGATGCAAGCCCCATAGTTGAAGCCCATGAGAGCGCGGGTAACCTGATCTCTTCGATATATTCGGTAAAGCCCGGAGGCATCACGCGCCTGCCGGTTGCGAGAGCCGCCGGGACCGTCATGGCGACGTGTGTGGCCATTTCCGACCATCCGAATATGGCGCTTGCAAAGGCGATATAATAGCTGACAAGCGGAGGGTTCTTTATGAACCTTCTCGCCTCTTCTTCTATCCCGCCCCAGTTGCCGGTAAACCCGAAGACGTCGATAGGGCTTTGTGCTACCTGTCTGGCGACCTTGATGAACAGAGTATCGTCTATGCGGAAGGGCTTATCCGAAAAAGGTAGTAGAAGGATCGAGACAGAGGCGATGATGATGGCTATCTGCCAGAGCGGTCTGTCGTAGCGTCTGCCGGTATAAGATTGCGTGCGGTCCGGTCTTTCAATTTATTCCGATGAGGTCCGTATGCCGGGTATTTCGTGGAGATATTAGTTGTTGAAAAGACGGCCCGATTTAGAATAAAATATCTGTTCTAAAGGGGAAAAGTCAAGCCTGCCCATGAATGATCAGAAAAAGTACGCTTTAGTATCTATTATCCCGGCCGTTATAACGGCGATAGTCTATCTTGCGTCCCTTGATAACGGGTTCGTGAACTGGGACGATAACCTCTACGTCTATGATAACCCCGGCATAAGGGCGCTGGGCGGAGGGTTCTTCAATGCCTTTGTCTCCTCCGCATTTCTCAACAACTGGACGCCTCTTACGATGTTCACCTACGCACTCGATTATGCCGTCTGGGGGCTAAACCCCTTCGGATACCATCTTACGAACCTCGTCTTCCACGTAGCCGATACCTTCCTGGTCGGTTATCTCGCATCTGTCATGGTTGCCATAGCAACAGGACCTGACAGAAAGGGCGGGCTTGATCTACCGGTCTTTGCCGGGTTCTTTGCCGCAATACTCTTCGGTCTGCACCCTGCGCACGTAGAATCGGTCGCATGGGTCTCAGAGAGAAAAGACGTCGTAAGCGGCCTCTTTTTTATCCTCTCGCTTCTCTTCTATGTTAGGTACGTACAGGCGACGCCCGGGAAAAAGGCATCTCGCTACATATTATCCCTGATATGTTTTTTCCTCTCTGTAGCCGGCAAACCGATGGCGGTGACCCTGCCGGCGGTACTGCTCATCCTTGACCTCTGGCCTCTGGGGAGGTTTAAAGGGCCTTTAAGTCTCGTAAAGACCATAGTACTCGAGAAGCTCCCGTTCTTCGCCGTGAGCGCGGCGATCGCTATCGTAACGGTCCTCGCCCAGAAGTCGAGCATGGCTTCAGTGGATGTGCTGCCGCTGACAGGCCGCTTTTTTTCGGCTATGCGCGCGTACATCTTTTATCTGTACAAGCTTCTCTTTCCGGTCACGCTTGCCCCGTTTTATCCGCTCGAGGTGAGGTTTGACGTCTATTCGTTTGAATATCTCGGCTCCCTCATCGCCTTTACAGCGATTACCATAGCGACCCTCGCATCGATAAAAAAGAGGCCGTATCTTTTTGCGGCATGGGCGTACTTCGTCGTAACGCTCCTTCCGGTAGTCGGTATCCTCCAGGCCGGCTCGCAATCAGCCGCTGACAGGTACACGTACCTGCCCTCGGCAGGGCTGTTCATCCTGGCCGGTGCCGGTCTCTGGGCGCTGGCCGAAAGGGCCGGGCAGGCCTCCTCCAAAAGGGTCTGTGCCGCGATACTGATCATCGTCACCGTTGTGCTCGGTTTAAAGACGTATGCCCAGATAGGAATATGGAAGGACCCGATCACATTCTGGACGCATGAGATAGAGTATCTCGGCGAGCCGGACAAGACAAGACAGGTCGAGCTGGCCGAGGGGATGTTCGAGACGGTTTCCCCGGCTGTACTCGCCCACTACAAGAGGGCGATCTGGTACGCAAAGACAGGCGAGGTTGAAAAGGCGTTCGCTGATTACGCCAGGGCCCTCGCGTTAAATCCCGAGTTTTCAGATTGTTACCTCAACAGGGGTGTACTTTACGCCAGAAGGGGTGACCTTCAAGAGGCTTTAAAAGACTTCTCGGACGCTATAAGGTATAACCCGAAAAGGGCGATCTTGTACTATACCAGGGCGCAGGCCTACAGGGATCTGGGAGAGGATGCGCTTGCCGCTGATGACCTCTTGATGGCCCAGTCTCTTGATAGGGACGGCAGTAGTGACGACTAAGCGTATTTTGATCGTGTAAAAGACCCATCAAGCCCTTCTTTTAAGAGGCCGTCGATCTCTGATCGACGGCCTCTTGTCGTCCGGCAGGCGGCTTGAAAAGTCCGTATGCTTCATAAGAGTCAGGTCCCTGATAACAGGGATTAAAAATACTATAGGCGCTCAGAGATCTGCCGATAACTGATGTCAGGGGTATCGGGTCGTTTATTCCGGGCGGGCCTGTTGCGAGGACCTGACCCTGGCGAGCCATTTCTTTATCGGTTTGCCTTGTAGTATGGGGCATAATAAGGTAAATTCCTGATATAATAAAGGATTGAGACGGCATGCGGCAGGCGTATGTCTTTCTACTTGGCCGCCTTTTGAAGTAAAAGGTCTTTGAACCTGTCTGTCTGCAGTTCTTTAGAGTCTTTAACGGTCTTGTCAGGCCATCATCCTACTAACAGGCAATAGGTACTCCATGAGAAAAATATCCCTCACGCTCATGCAAAAGGCGCTGGTCCTGGTCTGGCTGGTGCTCTTGCCTGTGATGGTCACCTTCTTTTACAGTTACGAAAAAAACAGGGAGCATCTGGAGGATCTTGTACTGAATAACCTCATTGTTGTAGCAGAGGCGTATGAGGGGCAGGTCTATCTTTATCTCGAACAGTCGATGGCAAGGGCGGTGAACTTCTCTACAGACGGCAAGGTAGTAAGTCTGTTGAAGCAGGTCGAGGCAGGCAACAGTTCGGCTAGCAACGTCCTTGTCAGGCATCTAAGGGAAAATAAGCTCCCTGTGCACAGGAGCATAAGAAAGATAATAGTCGTCTCTGATGACGGGCGCGTTGTAGGCTCGACCTCTGCCGGGGATGCTGGCAGGCGCGTTACGAATGAGAGGTTCTTCGTTGAGGGGCGCACTGCGTCCGGCATCACAGCCATTGGAATAGAGGGCGGCCTCGAACTTGCCTCGTACTCGCCCATAAAAGACGGGACTGACGGCCGTGTAATAGGCGTTATGGTAGTGTTCTCGGATATAAGCGACCTTTCAACGATCCTCTCAGGCGAGTTTGCCGTCGGTCTTGGCGCTGTAAGCGGGACAAGGGGCAGACATGAGACCATGGAGATATACATAGTAGACGGGAAAAGACGCATGATCACCCCCTCCATATTCGTTAACGACGCCGCCTTTCATCAGGGGGTAGACTCGATGCCTGTAAAGGCATGCCTCGATGAGAAACGAGAGGCCCAGGGGATATATCCTGACTACAGGGGCATCCCGGTAGCCGGGGCATCGATGTGTCTGCCAAAGATCGGCTGGGTGCTTCTTGTAGAGGTTGACGAGGCCGAGGTCCTTGCCCCGGTCGTCTTTATGAGGAGGGATGCGTCCATAGCCTTTTTATTCGTCTCAGGGCTTATCGGCCTTCTCTTTTTTCTCTTTTACAGGGGGGTCGTAGTCCGTCTAAAGACGATTGCCGGCGCGGCGGGCCGCATCGCGCTCGGGGATTATTCGGTCGTAGTGCCTGTCAAGGAGGCGGACGAGATAGATTCTCTCGCTACTGCCTTTAACGCTATGTCGATCCAGATAGCGGCCAGAGACGTCCTCATCAGGGATAGCGAGGCACGCCTGAGAGCTATCATAGACAACTCCGGAGCTGTCATATACTCGAAGGACACTGAAGGAAGGTATCTTCTCGTCAACCGCAGGTTCGAGGAGCTATTCCGGAGGGCCTCGGATGATATCTACGGCAGGACTGATCTGGAGATCTTCGGAGGCGATACGGCGGTTGCATTTATGGAAAACGACCGTAAGGTCGTGGCGGCTTGCGTTCCGATGGAGTTCGAGGAGACGGTGATGCTCCCGGACGGCCTCCACTATTACATATCAGTCAAGTTCCCCTTGGTAGACGTGGCGGGAAGGCCGTTTGCCGTCGGCGGCATCTTGACCGACATCACCGAGAGGAAGCGGATGGAGGAGGCTGTAAGGCTGAGCGAGACAAAGTACCGGACGCTTGTGACCAACATACCTGACGTTACGTGGACGAGCGCCGATGACGGTTCCATTGCGTTTATAAGCTCGAATATCAGCGCCTTCGGGTACACCCCTGAGGAGTTCTACTCCTCAGCTGAATTGTGGTTTTCCATAACGCACCCGGATGATGCCGCCTCTGTAAAGGCTGGGTTTAAAAGCCTCATGGAAGACGGCACGCCTTTCAACGAGGAGTACAGGGTACGGGCAAGGGACGGAAGGTGGGTCTGGGTCCACGACAGAGCGACCTCGACGTACGTTAGAGACGGGCAGAGGTACGCCGACGGGGTCTTTACCGACATAAGCGCGAGGAAGTCCGCTGAGATGAGGATAGAGCGCTTGAACAGGCTCTATTCGGTCTTGAGTAAGATCGACGAGGCGATAGTGCGCATACGCGGCGAGCAGAGCCTGTATGCCTCGGCGTGCCGGATAGCCGTAGAATCAGGCGGGTTCAGCCAGGCTATGGTAGTCATGGCCGAAGATGGAGCGGCTGCGCCTTCAATAGCCGCCTGCTTTGGAGACAAGGCGGATGACGGCTCTGCTTCGTGCAGGTGCATGGAGTCGGAAGGGTGTCCTGCGATAGAGGCGATAAAAGCCGGTAAGTCTGTAGTATACAACGATATAGCGACTGAGGCCCCGCAGTGCGAGTGGGCGACGGTCATGCTCGGCCACGGATACCTCTCTGTCGTCTCGTTCCCTATAATAGTAGCAGGCAGGGCGATAGGCGCGTTCAGCCTCCTTGCCTCAGAGGCCGGCTTTTTCGATGAAGACCAATTGCGGCTCATAGAGTCGGTTGCCACTGATATCTCTTTCGCGGTCGAATCGATGAAGACCGAGAGGCAGGCGGCCTCTGCCGAGGCAGGGAGAATGGAACTTCAAAAGAGGTACGAGGGGCTTGTAAACAACCTCGCTGTCGGCATCTACAGGGAAACACCGGACAAGGCAGGGCGTTTCATCGAGGTCAACGCGGCGCTCGTCAAGATGCTCGGCGCTCCTTCAAAAGAAGACCTTATGGCCAGGGACGCCGCCTCTTTCCACCTTGACAGGTCTGATCGTGAGAGGATTCTGGCAAGGGTAATGCAGGAGGGTTTTGTAAAAGGCGAAGAGGCCGCCATGATGAGCCTTGACGGGCATCAGTTCTGGGCGTCTGTCACCGCTGTGATGAAAAGAGATGATAAAGGCGTTATTTATATCGATGGCATAATGGAGGACGTGACCGAGCGGAGGAAGCTGGAGGAGCAGCTGAGGCATTCGCAGAAGCTCGAGGCTGTAGGCCAGCTTGCCGGAGGCATCGCGCATGACTTTAACAACATACTCACCGCCATCATAGGCTACGGCAACCTCCTTCTGATGAAGAAGGGCTCTGATGAGTTTGTAAGGAATTATTCCGAGCACATATTGACGCTTTCCGAGAAGGCCACGGCTCTTACGCAGGGCATGCTCTCGTTCTCGCGTAAGCAGGTGATGAACCTTGTGCCCTTCGATATAAACGACCTGGTGAGAAGGGCGGCCAAGATACTTGAGAGGGTCATCGGAGAGGATATAAAGCTCCATGCCGAGGTCGAAGACAGGGAGTTGATAGTAAGGATCGACCCGTCTCAGATAGAACAGGTCCTCATGAACCTCCTGTTAAACGCGAGGGATGCCATGCCTTCCGGAGGGGTGATAGAGATAAGGACCGATCAGGTGAGGCTCGGCAGGGAGTATGAGGAGAGGCACGGCTACGGCACCTCAGGCGATTATGCCTGCATCACCGTCTCTGACACAGGTGAGGGGATGGATGAGGCAACGAGGGAGAGGATATTCGAGCCGTTTTTCACCACTAAAGAGGTCGGCAAAGGGACAGGCCTCGGCCTCTCTATAGTCTATGGCATCATAATGCAGCACGAGGGCTTCATCGACGTCTATAGCGAGCCTGGGACAGGCACGACCTTCAGGGTATATCTGCCGCTCAGCCACGAGGGGCTTGAAGCAGGGTCCTTTTCAGCTCCCGAAGAGAGCGTTGGCGGCACGGAGACGATACTCCTTGCCGAGGACGATACCGAGGTAAGGACGATCACAACGAGCATGCTTACGGAGTTCGGCTACACGGTGATAGAGGCTCTCGACGGGAACGAAGCGGTTGAAAAGTTCGCTGAAAAAAGAGATACTATAAAATTGGTGATACTCGACATGATAATGCCGAAGAAAAACGGGAAAGAGGCCTACGACGCAATAAGCGCAATGGCCCCTGGCACCAAGGTCATATTCATGAGCGGGTACGCCAGCGAGATGATGAAGGTCAAGGGGATACTCGATACCGGGATGGACTTTATGACAAAGCCGGTTTCGCCAAGGGATTTTTTGATGAAGATAAGGGAGGTCCTGGACCGATGAGCCAGACCGGCACAGGTTCGATACTTGTAGTAGATGATAACGCCTTTGTCCTTGAGAGCACAAAACTGCTCCTTGGAGGGTACGGATTCACAGTCACCCCGTGCAGGAGCGCTGACGAGGCTTTCTCCGCATTGAAGGGCGGGGGATTTGACGTCGTCCTTACTGATATAAAGATGCCGGGTACTACCGGCATAGAGCTTCTTGAGAAGATACACGCGTACGACAGGGAGATGCCTGTAATACTCATGACCGCGTACGCCGAGCTTGACGTCGCTGTCAACGCGGTCAAGAAGGGCGCGTTCGATTTTATAATAAAGCCCTACAAGCCGGATTATCTCATTCACGCGATAAAAAAGGCCGCCAACTACCACAGGCTCCTCCAGATAGAGAAGAACTACAAGCACAGGCTCGAAGAAGACGTCAAGAAAAGGACAAAGGAGCTTGCCGAGGCCCTGAGCATGGTAAAGGAGATGAGCAAGGAGCTCGTCTACCGGATAACGGCTGTTGCCGAGTACAGGGACACGGACACAGGGTCGCATATCAAGAGGATAGGGCTTTATTCCGGCAGGCTCGCCGAGAGACTCGGCATGTCTTCCGAGTATGTGGAGGACATCAAGTTCGCAAGCCCCATGCACGACATAGGCAAGATCGGCATTCAGGACAGCATATTATTGAAGCCCGGCCCCCTTACAAGGGATGAGTTCGAGGTGATGAAGACGCATACCACTATCGGGGCAGATATGCTCGTCGGGTCGCCTTTCAGCAACGTACAGCTTGCCCATTCGATAGCCCTTAACCACCACGAGAGGTGGGACGGCACAGGGTATCCGAGGGGACTCAAGGGAGAGCAGGCGCCGCTTGAGGGCAGGATCGTGATAATAGTCGACCAGTACGACGCGCTAAGGTCCAAGAGGCCGTACAAGAGCGCCTTTGACCATCAGGAAGTGGTAAGGGTCATCACCGAAGGCGACGGCAGGACGATGCCGGCACACTTCGATCCTGAGATCATGAATGCTTTCAAGGCAGCAACGGCCGATTTTGATGAGATATACAACACCCACTGCGAAGAAGCGGGCCACGGGGCGGAGCGTAAACCTGTCGGAAAGTTCGGGGCGTAGCGCATTGGCCGTTTTTTTGAATGTCATTGTCGAGTTAAGCTTTCCCGGTTGTTTGTATCGTCAGGCGAGCGCAGGCCCTCTCAGGCATAGTCATAGCGTCAGTCGAGGTCGGGTATATTCCCCGGGTAGCATCAGGACAAACTGTAGCTGATAATCCATACAGGAAGGGCCAGATGAGGATACTGCTGGTAGAAGACGAGAAGGATCTTGCCGCGATCATCAAGCAGGGGCTTGAGGAGGAAGGCTACATCGTCGATGTTGCCCATGACGGCGAGGAAGGGCTCTACATGTCGGAGAACTATTCGGCAGACGCGGTCATTCTCGACATAATGCTCCCTGTCATGGACGGCCTGACGATGCTGAGCACCATGAGGAAGAAGGGGATAAACACCCCGGTTATACTCTTAACTGCAAGGGACGCGCTCATAGACAAGATAAAAGGCCTTGATACCGGAGCCGACGATTACCTCACAAAGCCGTTTGTCTTTGACGAACTGCTCGCCAGAGTGCGCTCGCTCTTAAGAAGAAAGACGGATGTCAAGGAGGCTGTCATAAGGATAGCCGACATGGAGATAAATACCGCGAACCACGAGGTGAGAAGAGGAGAAAGGCTGATAACGCTCTCCGCCAAGGAGTACGCGCTCCTTGAGTACCTTGCCTACAAGAAGAATATCGTCGTATCCAGAAGCGACATCATAGAGCACATCTACCACGAGGACTCGGAGATGGACTCCAACGTCGTAGACGTCTACATAAATTATCTCAGGAACAAGATAGACAAGGACTTCAAAAAAAAGCTGATACACACCGTCCGCGGGGCCGGATACATCCTCAAGGACGAGTAAGAGACAGACCGCTATGTTCAATTCGATAAAGTTCAAGCTTGTCATCTGGTTTCTCGTCGTCTTTTCAGTATTCTTCACCGGCATGGAGATATTCCTCTACACGAGGCTTGAAAGCCTCGTGGTAAGCCTTGCCGACGAGCACCTGAAGGCTGAGACGATGATGCTCGCCAATCTTATGGCGGTCGAGGAAGAGCACGGCCAGATAGAGATGGAGCTGGCGGAGCTATCTATGGCGGCCTCGGGCGTCTACGCCGAGAAGTTCTCCGGCCATTATTACCAGATAGTCGCTTCTGACGGCAGGGTGCTTGTCCGTTCGCCTTCGCTCTCGCTCGGCAACGCCACTCTCCCCGTGATGCAGGGCACCTCTGAGGCCGTCTATTCAACGGTTATCGGGCCTGACAACGAGGAGGTCCGCCTTATTACGCAGTCGTTCAAGTTCTCGATAGATACACTGACGTTCCAGGCGGCCGAATCGTTTGAGGAGACGCACAGGCTCTTAAGCTCGTTTAAGAATATCGTGCTGGTCATCTTTCCTGCGGTATTCATCATCTGCGGCTTCGGCGTTTTCATCATGGCAGGCTGGGCCTTGCGGCCTATAAAGTCATTTACCGCCAAGGTCGGCCAGATAACAGAAGAGAACCTGAGCGAGAGGATAGAGGAGCGGGGCGTGCCTGCCGAACTAAAGCCTCTCGCGCATAACTTCAATACGATGCTCGGACGCCTCGAGGGGTCTTTCTCGCGCCAGAAGCAGTTCTTATCGGATGCCTCGCACGAGCTTAGGACGCCGACCTCCATAATCAAGAGTTTTTGCGACGTCACCCTCAACAAAGAGCGGAGCGCTGCCGACTACAAAGAGGCGATCCGCAGGGTAGGCGATACCGTCAACAGGATGTGCGACATTATAAACAGGATCCTGGTCATTTCAAGGCTCGATGCCAAGACGATACAGTTCAAACCCTCGCGTATGGACCTTATGGACCTTATGAAGGACGTCTTGAAGCTGATGGAGCCGTCTTGTGCAAGCAAGGGTATCAGGATTACCATTGACGGCAAGGGGGCTGTGATAAAAGGCGACAGGGAGGGGCTTACCGAGGTCTTTACGAACATAGTCGAGAACGCGATAAAGTACAACAAGCCTGACGGCTCTGTTGATATAAGCGTCAGCGAGTCCGGAGGCAGGGCCGTAGTGACTGTCGAGGATACCGGCATAGGCATCTCCGAGGGCGAGACCGAGAAGATATTCGACAGGTTCTACCGCGTCGACGCGTCCAGGGGGGTGACTGTCGGAAGCGGCCTCGGCCTCTCCATAGTAAAGACTATCGTCGAGGCGCATGGCGGACGCATCGAGGTGAAAAGCGAGTTTGGCAAAGGTACTGCGTTCAAGGTGTTATTGCCTTCAAACGCTGATTGAAGGAGCGAGACCGTCTGGGTCCGGCCCTTTTTGTTTTACCCGGAGGCCATATCATCTGACTGACGCTTTTCCGTGAAAAGGCTGGTTTTTTGATAACGGTTTGATTTTTCAGGTGTTTTCCTTGCAAGGTCCTGGCCTGACACCTCTAATAGTGTCTTAATCGGTTGACAGGTATACTCGGTTTATGTATAAAGGAAGATCATTATAGTAAGGTTGCTTCAGAGGGGTATATGCGGATAATGTTCGACGTGAGCGGGACGGTCCTTGGTATCATAGACCTATCGCTCAGGCCAGGCATAAAAATGACGATCGACGGCCTCCGGCAAAACGGCATGGAGGTAGACTTCTGGACCTCCGGGCCGGTCGATTATTATTCAAGTCTGCTTGCGCGCTCCGGACTTGGCGGCGTGGTTTATAAGAAGATGGAGCCTCTGCCGTTTACGCCTGATATATGCGTTGATGACGACCCTGACGACTGGTTCGCCGCAAAGACGTACAGGGTCACGCCGCACTTAGGCGCTGACATGCCCGGGGATGTGATACTCGTGGCTGAACTCCTTCAAAGCCAGTCCGGAGAGAATTTTTATTGGGACTAGAGAGTCTTTAACTGGAACGCGTACGCGGATCAGATAAAACCCTCCATATCGGATCATCAGACCTCTTCGGTCTGATGATCTTTTTTTTGCGTCTTGCCTTAGAGCCACGGCCTTCGGCCGGTCATGACAGGACAGATGTCTCGCAGGACTAAAAAGAATTAGACTAACGGGGAATTATTGGTATAATCACGAGACTATGGAAAAACCTATACCTAAAAGAAGGCTCGGCAAGACCGGGCTGGAAGTCACGATACTCGGACTTGGCGGCGAGGGGATACTCAGAAGTTTTGGCAACGACAAGGAAGCGGATGAGCTGATAAAGACCGCGCTCGACCTCGGTATAAACTATATGGAGTCGGCAACGTCTTACGATAACAGCGAGGTCTACTACGGCCGCGCCCTTAAGGGTCGGCGCGCTGAGGTCTATCTTTCGTCCAAGTCGCATGCAAGGGACAAGGCCGGGGCGCTGGCTCATCTCCACGAGAGCCTTGAGAAGATGCAGACAGATTATCTCGATGTATGGCAGATACATGACGTCAGGACCGAAGACGACATATCAGCGATATTCGGCCCGGGCGGGGCGATAGAGGCTTTCAGGGAGGCAAAGGAGAAGGGGTTGGCAAGGTTCATAGGCATAACCGGCCACCACGACCCGGCGGTACTCAAGAAGTGCCTGGGGCTCTTTGATTTTGATACTGTAATGGTGCCTGTGAACCCGGCTGAGCCTGCAAACAGGCCTTTCATCGAGGAGATCTACCCGGTTGCCGGGGCAAAGGACATGGGTGTCGTAGGGATGAAGGTCTATCTCAGGGGGGCTGTTGAGGCGCCCAAGAAGCTCCTCTTCTGCTATGCCCTTACCCAGCCTATAACTACGGCGGTCATCGGGTGCGACAGCGTTGAACAGCTCCGTGAGAATGCTGAGATCGCCTCAGGGTTCACCATGTTGAAGCTCAAAGAGGTGCAGAGGGTCAACCAGTTCTTCTCAACTATCGCCAGACAGGTGATGTACTACAAGCCCTGGCTGTAGGGGCGAACAGAGCCTGCGCTCTGTGCCGATCAAGTCGGACACGGCTCGGTCTGCTAACGGCGAGTTTGCTAACGGCAATAGAGGCTGTCATCTTTGTATTTATACGGCCTCTTCGTATTTGGAAGAGTTCTTCTTAGGTCTGCGGCGGTTATCCGGCCTTTATAAGCGCCACATCGATCAGCAGAAGCTCCGAACCATCCGCTGTTATCCGTAGTTCCTCTTCATCTGTTGCAATGAGCGCGCCGAGGCGTTCCACCTGATGTCCGTTTACCTCAGCGGTTCCTCCGTCAAGCACGTATAAGTAAGCGCCCCTGCCATTTGGCAAGCTGTGCGTTATAGTCTTGCCAGGCGTAAGAAAGGCCGAGTATACCGTAGCGTCAGCTCTGAGCCTTGGCGCGCCTTGCCCTTCATGCGAGACGAGGGGCAGGAGCCTGTCTGTCCTTGCCGTCTTTTTAAATTGCATCTGCTCGACCGACGGCGGGAGCCCTTCTTTTTCAGGATAGAACCACATCTGTATGAAGCGCATCGGTATGTCGTCGCGGTTGTTTATCTCCGCGTGCCACATCCCTGTTCCGACCGTGGTATGCTGAACGCCGCCTCTTTCAAGTATGCCGCCCTTGCCGTGTTCATCTGCGTGGCGAAACTCTCCTTCAACGCAGTATGTAACGACTTCTATCTCTTTGTGCGGATGGAGCGGCCATATCGCCCCCGGGCTCAGCGTGTCGTCGTTAAGGACTCTCAGCGGGCCGAAGTGATTAAACCTCCGGTCATGGTAGCTCCCGAAGGAGAAGTGCCACCTGCCTGAGAATGTCCCGTTCTCTATCGCGCCACTTGTCTGGTAGATGGCCCCCGGTATGCGCACCGTTATCATCGCCCCGGCCCCTTTAACCTTTTGCCGCAAGGAGTCTGGCGGTCTCTTCAAGGGCCTTGTCGAAGTCCACGCTTGAGGTCATCTCCCCTACGATCTCGCAGTACCTTACCGTGTCAGAGGCGTCTATAAGAAATATCGCTCTAGCAAGGAGCCGGAGCTCCTTGATAAGCACGCCGTAGGCCTGCCCGAATGACGCCTCTTTGTAGTCTGAAAAGGTCTTGACCCGCTCGATCCCGGCTGTAGCGCAGAACCTGCTTATGGCGAAAGGCAGGTCCATGCTGATGTTTATCACAGCGACCGAATCCGGCAGTTTCGATGCCTCGACATTGAACCTGCGTGCCTGCGTGTCGCAAACAGGCGTGTCGAGCGACGGGGTGACGCTGATAAGTTTTATCTTGCCTGCGAAGTCCTTAAGTACCACGGACTTCAGTGTGTTGTCGATAACCGTAAAATCCGGGGCTTTTGTACCTGACTTTACAGCATTCCCGATAAGCGTCAGGGGGCTTCCTTTAAATGTGACAGCGCCTTTCCTTTCCATCAGATATTCTCCGGGTTTTTTATGAGGTTTTTCAGGAAGGGACCATGCCCTTATCGCCTTCGGACCGCATAAGCGCGACAGGCTACAGGCGCTCCGAGCGGCTTGTATCGCAGACGTTCTCAGAAGGTTCAAGGCCTTGCGAAGTCGAAGGTCGCCTCAGTACGTCTCAAAGCCTGTGAACTCTGCCACGTCGCGCCTGAAGGCCCTGGGTAGAAGCTCAGTTTCCGGTCTGAGGCTTCCGATCGCTATGATCATCGGGATCAGTTTGTCTTCCGGTATGTTGAACTCTTTCTTGATGCTGGTCTCATCGATGCCGTCCATCGGATGGGTCTCAAGGCCGAGTCCTCTGGCGGCTATCATCAGGTTCATGGCGAAAAGCGAGGCGTTTTTGACGGCGAAGAGCCTTCTGTGCTGGCTGTCGGGTTCGCCGTACAGGCCGTTGATCATGGCGGCGTAGTTCTTCCTCATCTCAGGCTTCATGTACCCGAGGGCAGTCCAGGAGTCAAGGACCCGATCCATATTAGCCTCGACGGCCGACGGGTCGGCTATGATAATCAGTATAGCGGCGGCCTCCTCTGCCTTCGGCTGGCCCATCGCGCATTGTCTCAGTATCTTTTTTCTGTCCGAGTTCCTGACAACGACGACATGCCACGGTTGCAGGTTGAAAGACGACGGTGCAAGGTTTGCCAGCTCGAGCAGTTCGTGAAGCGTAGCGTCAGGGATAGATTGGCCGATCTGAAAATAGTTGATGGAACGTCGTTGCCGTATCGCCTGAAGTGCTTCCATAGCCGCTCCTTTGGATGCCTATAGAGTTTTCAACTGATTTCAATATTATCAGAGAAATCGGTCTTGTCAAACTCAGTGGGGCTGCGCCGTGGCGCGTCCTTCTGATATAATCAAGTGTCGGTCGTATCCGGCGCGCCGCGGCCTTTATCTCTAAAAATTGCCATGAGAGCGGTCCTTCCGCTTTTGATGGCAGGCAGGTTCAGAGGCAGATGAGATGATACCCATTAAAGATGATATCCCTTCATCTACCTTCCCTTATGTGACCATCTCCATAATCGTCTTGAACATAATGGTCTTTGTATATGAGCTTTCGCTCGGCCCTGTCATAGGCGAGGGTTTTATATACAGGACGGCTGTAATACCATACGAGATTGTCAATCTCATGGATATTGACCCTGTCTCGGTCCTGCCGCCGCCGTTTACACTCCTTTCAGGCATGTTCGTTCATTCAGGGTTCTTCCATGTAGCCGGGAATATGCTTTTTTTGTGGATATTCGGAGATAACGTCGAGGATGCCCTCGGCCATATCGGGTACCTCGTCTTTTATCTGTCAACAGGAGTAATAGCCTCCCTTGCGCACATTTATACAGAGCCTGACTCTTATATGCCGATGATAGGGGCAAGCGGCGCGGTCGCCGGGGTGCTTGGGGCGTACATACTTCTGTACCCCAGGGCGCGTGTCAAAACGCTTGTATTCCTCTTCCTCTTCGTGACTGTAGCGAGGGTCCCGGCCGTTGTCTTTCTGGGGCTATGGTTTCTTCTTCAGGTCGTCAGTTCAGGTGGCGGCGGCGGTGTCGCTTGGTACGCGCATATCGGCGGTTTTGTTGCGGGCATGGCGGTAGTGGCCCTTTTAGGGCCCGCTCGACTGCGTGGACGCTGAGCGCACATAAGATCTATCGGCGTAAAGGATACTGAGTCTGTTTTTAAAAGTCTGAAAGGATGATCTTGCAGAAACAGGCGACGAGCCACCTGGCTCTTATGCGTTGCGAGAGGCGCTATAGGGCGGTGACCCTATATCCCGAGCCTTCCGAGCGTCTTGTCAGTCACTGCGCCTACAAGCTTTGTAGCCGCATACGCCCAGAGGAATGAGTTGAGGAAGATGAGTAATATGCTGTAGGGGAAGGCTACCAGTGACCCTCCGATCAATCTTATCGCCTCGAAATGGACGAGATATACCGCCAGAGAGCTGGATGCTACGGCTGTTATGCCGGCAGATGCGCCGGGGGTGAACCGTTCGGTCTTAAACGTCAGGAACAAAAGGAACAGGGCGGTGACGCATATAATATTAAGATAAAAGTTGAGGTAAACGTAGCCGGGAGCGTACTTGACTGTCAAAATGTGGAGTACCTCGGAGGATATGACTGCCGAGAGGAGCTTGGCCCGGATGTACGGGCGTTGGGTCATTGAGATGACCCATGCTCCATTCGCCATGACTATGCCTATGGCAAAGCAGAGCAGTCCGTTTATGGCAAAGAAGATCCCTTCGGATGGCAGGCCTGCCGGAACCGTTGGTAAGGATTCTATGCGTAGATAAAAGAGAGTGCCTGAGAGGAGGAGGAGAGCCGCTATCAGGACGTATCGGCCCTTGGCTGTGAGCCTGTTGATAGGCGGGAAAAGGAGATAAAGCCCGATCAGAATAGGGATGAAATATTCGAGCTGTTCGATCTTATGCCAGACGAGGTGGTACATCACCTCGTCTTTGAACCCCTGCCAGTCTCCGATGTTTATTATGGCGAGTATCAGTATGATCGGTACTAGCAGTTTTATAAAACGTTTTTTTATCCAGACAACTGTGGTCAAAGGTTTTTTATTGAAGCTGAGGGCGAGGCCGTACCCTGATATCAGGTAGAATATGGAGTTCCCGAGATGCCCGCCAAAGGCGAGCTTTGGCGTCGGATAAAAGGCCGAGAGATGCGAATTGACTATAAGCAGTATCGCGAGGATACGGAGAAGGTATACGCTGACTAAAGGCATCTTTGGGATCCCTGGGGAAGATATTATGATGATCAGCCCGTCTGACGTCTCATGCCGTCAGCGGTCGTTTATTTCAGGTTGGTCTCACTCACAGCGTCTTTTATGCTGACGAGCGTCTTCGTGCGTCTCTGTTCTCTCTGCTTGATGAGATAGAGGAATCGGCTGTCCGCCTCGACGAGCCTGGATACCTTTACGAACCTGTAGCCGAGCGCGTCCAATTCATCGAGCATATCAGGGAGCATTGACGAGGCCTTGTCATCGGTCCGCTCGCTCCCGAGGTGCATAAGTACTATCCCGCCACTAAGTCCGCCTCTGTTCTTCCCGAAGCTCAGTACCCGTGCCTTTATCAGGTCAGGGCTCCGGTATAGGCGCGACGTCCTGTCACGGACCCAGTCTAGGGTATCAAGGCTCTCTCTTGCCTGAGGGTCCGCGGTCCAACCGACATGAAGGAACCCTTCTTCAAAGGCCCATCTTCTTATCGTTTCGTTTATCTCGCCGAAAGGCGCCCTCCAGAAAGGCGCCATCTCAGTCCCTGTAGCCTCTTTAAAGACCGATGCGGTCTCTTTAAGCTCTTTCGCGATAAGCGCCTTATCGACTCCTGATGCCGTTTTATGCGTGGAGTTTATCGCGTAATCGGTAAGGTGCGGGTGGGTCATGGTATGGTTGCCGACTTCGTGGCCGTCCATGACCATGCGCCTTATGATCCCCGGGTACTTCCTTATGAACTGTCCTGTAACGAACATCGTAGTCTGTATATCGCGGTCTTGCAGGGCATCGAGGATAATAGAGGCGTCTTCTGCGTCCGCACCGCCGTCGAACGTAAAGGATATCTCCATACGCTCTACCGGGCCGCGAGTTATGTCAACGAGGCCGTCAGGGACAACGTAGGCGGCATCACTCGCAGGCATCTCGTACCTGAGGATATGGACAAAAAGCTCGGGAGGTATCGTCTCGCCTGTCCCGGTCATTGAACCTGAGTCAGGGGCCTCTGCGCGCGTGACAGCTGTGGTGGAAAAGGAGAACAGGAAAAAGATGATGAGCCCGAATGGCGACATGGCGCGCCAGCGGCAGGTTTTATGCCTTGCGGCAGATGAGGCGATGGCCTTTTTCAGGTCCGCACTCCTTGCTGGTTTTATGGGTCGTGAAAGAGTCTATCACATGAAACGTAACCGTGCAATCTGCAATCATGCGGTCCCGCTAAAAACGTTTTGACGGAGAAAAAGATTGAAAACGATGGTATCATTACTATAAGATTAAAAGTCCAAGGCCGTCTGTCTCTCCGTTCCTGTATCCGTCAAAACCGGTTCAGCTGCCGGTAAAGGGGTATGTAGACGTGAAAGATATAGTCAAGTTCGATACAATCCTCCTGCCTACGGATTTCACATTGGCCTCTGAGAGAGCCGCTTCGTACGCGCTCTCCCTTGCGCGCCGGCATAAGGCAAGGCTTGTAGTGGCGCACGTCGTCGACATAAGGGTTGAGGCCGCAGGATTTTATCTCCCCCATCTGTCTTATGAGAAGCTCGACGCTGAGCTTCTAGGTGCCGCCGCCGAGATGCTCTCGAAGTTCAGGTCAAGGGCTATAGGCAGCTACAAAAACACAGAGGAGCGGCTCTTGAAAGGCGAGCCGTACATAGAGATACTGAGGCTCGCAGGGACTTATAAGGCATGCCTTGTTGTCATGGGCACGTTCGGCAAGGAGCGCATAGACAGGTTCTTTTTCGGGTCTACGACAGAAAGGGTGGTAAGGGGCGCTACGTGCCCTGTGATAGTGATACCGCCGTTAAAAGAGATCTTTTAGAAGAGGCAAGATGTTCGGTATAGGATTCACAGAACTGATCGTTATCGTCGTGATCGCGCTTATATTCATAGGCCCTGACAAACTCCCGGGGCTTGCGACAGCGCTCGGGCGGGCCTATGCCGAGTTCAAGAAGGCAGGCGACGAGATCAAGCGGGAGATAAAAGATGCCTCGCGCCAGCCGTCGGACGGCGCCGAGGCGAACAAGACCCCTGATACCGAGAGGCCGGGCGAGACTGCCGTTAAAAAAGATGCCTGAAGGTATTTGACCCAATGACCGAAACGGAAAAGCGGATGAGCTTTGCCGGACACCTGGCGGAGCTTCGCAAAAGGCTGATCGTCAGCGTCATCGCGACTGCCGTAGGCTTTCTCCTGTGCTATAACTATTCCGTTGAGATATACGCGCTCCTTACAAGACCGCTTCTCCCCGTACTGCCGCCCGGTCAGGATTATCTCGTTTTTACAGGGGTAGTCGAGCCGTTCTTTATCTATTTGAAGGCCGGTCTTGTCGGCGGCGTCATACTGGCCTCCCCGGTGATATTCTACGAGTTGTGGGCCTTTGTCGCTCCCGCGCTATACTCCGGCGAGCGCAGGTGGTTTGCCTTTATCGTCTTTTTTTCAGTGATCCTTTTCCTGTCAGGGGCGCTCTTCGCCTACTTCGTGGTATTCCCGTTCGGCTTCAAATACCTGATGAGCTACGCAGGCGAGGGCTTAAGGCCGATGCTCTCGATGAGCCTGTACTTCTCCTTCGCCTCAAAGATGCTCCTCGCCTTCGGCGTCGTATTCCAGCTTCCGCTGGCGATACTCGTCCTTGCCAGGCTCGGCCTTGTCACGCCCGGCAAGCTCATCTCATGGTGGCGCTACGCTATCGTGATATCCCTTATCGTCGCCGCCATCCTTACGCCCACCCCTGATGTATTCAACCAGCTCCTTATGGCAGGCCCGCTGTTGATACTCTACGTCATCGGCATAGTGGTCGCGCAGATATTCGGCAAGAAGAAGACGGGCCCTGTGGAAGGTTCCGAGGAGTGACGTTTTTTTAAAGCGCTCAGGCTAAAAGCATGCTCCAGGCGCAGGCTGCATTCTATTTTGTCATGATGGAAAAAGACGATTTAAAAAAACAGGAAGAAAGTTGAATGAAAGCGTGTTTAAAACGGAAGTGAGGTACGAGACCCGCAGACGCGCCGCTGGCTCTACGGGTATATCTTGACGATGTTCATCGCCTGCATCCCTTTTTCTCCCTGAACGAGATCGAACTCGAAGATGAGTTCCCTGGACGGAAGGTTAGCTACGTCAGCCAACTGTTCGAAGTGGGATTCGTGGGCGAAGGCGGTGCCGTAGGGCGAATCCTGCCTTCTGGTGTCTGTCACCCATAGCCCGGGGCCTATCCTTGCAAGAAATCGCATGAAGCCGAAGTTCTTCGTCTGATTGAAGGTGTAGCAGATGCCGCGCACCCGCGAGCCTATCTCGCCCCAGTGCCTTTTTTCAGGGTTCTCTACAGGCAGAAGGTTAGGTATCAGGTAGCCTGACATGAAGAGGTCGACCTCTCTTTTCAGGTTTGAAGAGACGTTCTGGAATGCGACAGTCTCTACCCTGCACCCCTTGTTCTGTAGAGCCCTTACGACTTGAATGAAGTCGCCGTCGCCAGTTGCCATGACGACTTTTTCGAGGTTTTCCGACTGCAGGAGCGCGTCAACGGCCATGTCAAGGTCCGCGTTTGCCTTGCCGAAGCGGTTGCCCGCCTCGTCGACGTACCATGAGACGGTCTTTTCGATGACCTTATAGCCGAAGTCCCTGAGGGTCGAATGGAAGTTGAAGGTGCGGTCCCGGTACTCTCTGTCCGTGCGCGCCCTTTCCTCGTCGTAGGCGACGTAGGCGTTGAGCCTCACAGGCTCTCCGTAGTCCCTGCATGAAAAATCCCTGAGTATGTCGAACTTCATGCCGTAGCCGCCGTTACGGGTTATGTTGGCGACGTCTATGTAAAGACCTATCCTCTGCGCCTTCTGTCTTGTCATTGTCCTTGCCATTTGGCAGGCCGTCCAAAAAGCCCGTATGCTTCGCTGGCATCAAAGCTCATTTGCGCGGCGTATATGGGAATATGCCGCGCTCTTTGCCTCTCACCGCTTCGCATCCGTTGCTTTTTAAGCAACCTGTATGAATTTTGAATTCTCCGGCAGACTCCCGGATTATATCTTTCTATGCCTGTTGTGCGTGGACGCCCCGGACAAACCGCCCGGCCTTCTACAGCGCCTTGCATTGATATTCGGTGCGAGGCGCCGTCGTAGTATGACAGGCCGGTTGTTTTATTATATGTCGAGGTTCGAGACCTCGAGGGCGTGTTTTTCTATGAAGGTCCTTCGCGGTTCGACAACGTCGCCCATGAGCTTCGTGAATATCGCGTCTGCCTCTACCGCGTCTTCTACCTTGACCTGCAGGAGCATCCTCTTTTCAGGGTCCATCGTCGTCTCCCAGAGCTGTTCAGGGTTCATCTCTCCGAGACCTTTGTACCTCTGTATGGTAAGCCCCTTCTTCCCTGATTCGAGTATGTAGTCGATGATCCCGTCGTAAGAGGCTATATTCGTCTCGTTATCGCCTGATTTCAGTATGAAAGGCGGCTCGCCTGCGTCTTTAAGGCCTCTGGCTATCATTCTTATGTCGCCAAACTCGGTTGAGCCTAAAAAGTCCCTGTCAAGCGTCGTCTCTACGGTCGAGCCGTTGTGCCTCGATGTGCACTTGAGGGAGAAGGTCCCGTGTTCAGGGTCTTGGATGGAGGAGAAGTCGATCTGCTTTCCGTCCGAGTTGGCGGCAAGGTGTCTCTTTATCTCGTCGATGACGGTGTTGACGTCCTTTTGCGTCTTGAGCGTTTCAGGGCCGAGGTCGTCCATGAACGAGATCGCGCCTATGACGTCCGAGTCGCGCCCTCTCTTTTCCATCCTTGTCAGCGATCTCTTGAAGCGTGATATCCTCTTGAGCATCGCCAGAAGGGTCTTCCCGGATATAGGGGCGTTCTTGCCTGTCTTGATCTTAGATGAGATAGATACCCCGTCCTGGGCGGCATCGAAGATGTAGTCCTCGAGCGCTGGCTCGTCCTTCAGGTACCGCTCGTCCTTGCCGCGCTTGATCTTGAAGAGCGGCGGCTGGGCTATGTAGAGGTGGCCGTTTTCTGCAAGGTGCTTCATCTGGCGGTAGAAAAAGGTCAGAAGGAGCGTCCTTATGTGACTGCCGTCTACGTCAGCGTCTGTCATTATGATGATGCGGTTGTACCTGAGCTTCGCCGGGTTGAAGTCGTCGTTGCCGATGCCGCACCCGAGCGCCATGATGATAGTCCGAATCTCCTCGTTGGAGAGTATCTTGTCGAAGCGCGCCTTCTCTACGTTTAAGATCTTTCCTTTAAGCGGAAGGATCGCCTGGAACTTCCTGTCCCTGCCCTGTTTGGCCGATCCGCCGGCTGAGTCGCCCTCTACTATGAATATCTCGCAAAGCGCCGGGTTGGTCTCCTGACAGTCCGCGAGCTTTCCCGGGAGCGACGCAGAATCGAGCGCGCCTTTCCTTCTGATGATATCTCTTGCCCTTCTGGCGGCATCCCTCGCGCGCGCGCCTTCAACCGCTTTTTGCACAATCTTCTTGGCTACTGACGGGTTTTCTTCGAGGAATACCGCGAGCTTGTCGTTGACTATCGATTTTACGTAGCCCTCGACCTCGCTGTTGCCGAGCTTCGTCTTGGTCTGCCCTTCGAACTGCGGGTTGGGGAGCTTCACGCTTATTACAGCCGTGAGACCTTCTCGCACATCATCGCCCTGAAGGGTCTCTTTCATGTCTTTAAGGAGGCCCTTTTCTGTCGCGTAGCTGTTGACAGTCCTGGTGAGCGCGGATTTAAAGCCCACCATGTGCGTGCCGCCCTCGGTGGTGTTTATGTTGTTGGCGTAAGAAAAGACGTTCTCGTTGTAGGATTCCGTCCACTGGAGGGCCATCTCCATCTGTATCGATTCCTTCTCGCCTGAGATGTATATGACCTTCGGGTGTATCTGTGATTTTGAAGAGTTGAGGTGCTCGACGAAGCTGACTATCCCGCCCTTGTACTGGAACTCGTGGAACTTCTCCGAGCGCTCGTCCTTGATGGTGATGCGTATGCCTGCGTTCAAGAAAGACAGCTCCCTGAGCCTCTGGCTGAGCGTATCGAAGCTGAACTCGGTCACCTCGAAGATCTGCGAGTCAGGCTTGAATGTGACTGTCGTTCCGGTCTTTTTGGTCTTGCCCTCGACTGAGAGCTTCTTTACCGGGACTCCGCGCTCGTACCTCTGGTGGAATACCTGGCCGTCCCTTCTGATCTCGATCTCAAGATACTCCGAGAGGAAGTTGACGACCGTTACGCCCACGCCGTGCAGGCCTCCTGAGACCTTATACGCCTTGTTCTCGAACTTGCCGCCCGCGTGAAGCTCGGTGAGGACTACTTCGACAGTCGGTTTCTGCTTTTCAGGGTGGATCTTGACCGGTATGCCCCTGCCGTCGTCGATGACAGTGACAGAGTTGTCTTCGTGTATAAGTACGTCGATGTTCTTGCAGTAGCCGGCAAGCGCTTCGTCGACCGAGTTGTCAACGACCTCGTAGACGAGGTGGTGCAGGCCCATCGCGCCTGTCGAGCCGATGTACATGGCAGGCCTTTTTCGTACAGCCTCAAGGCCGCCGAGGACCTTAATCGATTTTTCGTCGTAAGAGGAATTCTGCTCCGGTACTCCGGTATCTTCAAGTTCGTCTTTTTTCAATCGTCAGGTCCTTTCTTTGAGTTTTAAACGCATTGGCTGATAGCCGGAAAACCCCGGACAAGCGTACGTCCGTCCGGTTTTTTTAATATCATAGCATACCACAGCAGAGGCGCGCGCCTCCATAAAAAAATAGGGAGGAAAAGGGGTGGATGGTCAAGGGTGGAGATGGATGGTGAGCAAAGGTCGCTAAATGTACTTGTTTTTGCGGGCTAGTCTCGTAGGGCGGCCTCGGCCCGCCAATAAGAATGTGGTCTCCTGCTACGCAAGGCCAAGGTCACTACCGTATCAAATTCCATCTGCCGGTTTTCTTTTGCGAACTGTCGTTCGCTTTCGTGTATGGGTCGAACGGCCCTTGTAAAAAAATATCGGTCTGACTTCAGCTTTGCACTTCGGTGCGTCTTTTCGGGTATGGCTCCCTTCGCCCTCAAACCGACTCGCAGCGGATACAAGTGCCTGCTCGTCGTCTCTCCTTTATGCTTATTCCATCATACCCGGGTTTTGTTTATAGATAAAAACAAAAGCAGTCTCGTAGGGCGGGCTCGGCCCGCCAATCAGGATGAGGTCTGTTTCGGACGGGTTTTAAATCTGCTTTCGCAAATAAATACGCTTTATCAAGAAACAGCGGCCTGGCTTTCTTCCTGAGTCCGTGCCTTCTTCCGGCCGATCAGCTCCCTTGCGAGCCTTTGCGTAGGGGCCTCTACAAACCTGTGGGAGAAGTGGCTTGCCGTGAAGATAAAAGCAAGGGCGATAAGGAGATACAAGAGGTAGCCGAAGAAAGGATAGAGGTTGTCGAGCAGGAATAGGCCTATGCAGCCGTGTAGTAGATATGTTGAATAACTTATCCTGGCCATGTGAGTAAGTATAGCCCCCGGCTTTATCGAACCCTCCAGTCTGAATACCGTTGCGAATACGATATAGGCCAGTCCGTATGAGATGGCGTATCCTTCGACAGTGTAAAGAGGTTGTGCTGTAATGGCATTGGTCCCAGTGAGGAATAAGAGCCAGATACCCGCCGTTGCTACTATGAAAAACAGAGGCCTTATGTACCCCGCCCATCTGAGGAATATGAGGGTGCCCAGGAACATGTAGGAGATAAAGACGCACTGGGCCGAGAAAAGATGGAAGTGTCCGCCTATCCTTGAGAAATAGAAGATCGCGGCGAAGATGAAGGCGATGGCGGCCATGGCCGCCCTTGGATGCTTAATGATGTTCCTGTAAAAGAGAGCGAAGAAAGAGTAGAAAAGGACCTCTATTATCAGTGTCCACGCCCCGCCGTTTACAGGCGGCGACTGCGGCAGGCGCAGGTAGTTCGTTAGGGTTGCCGCTGAAAAGAGATTGAAGATGGAGGCAGGCACAGCGTTGTTTATCTTGAGGCCACCCCAGCCGGCGAGGATCGAGAGCGCGATGATGAAGGTGATGGAGGTCCACAGAGGCGGGTATATCCTGAAGAACCTCTTGATGAGGAACTCCTTGCGAGTCTCGTTGCGTGCTACGTGGGGTATGATGAAGCCGCTGACAAGAAAGAACAAGGCAACCGCAAATGCTCCGCCGTGCTGGAAGATGCCGAACGGTTCAAGGATATAGCCTGAGATGAACTCCTCAGGCAGCCAGGAGACGTTGTTTTTCGTCAGCCACATGCCGACCAGGTGATCGTACATGACAAAGATGACTGCTAAGGCCCTTAAGAGCGAGATGCTTTGTATCATAAGACAGGTATCATGTGTTGTTATGGGAGCAGGTTACAAAACTGCTCCTGCAAAGTTTTGTTTCAGATCAAAGGGAAATAAATTCAGGATGGCAGTTAAACGGGGTGTTTTCCGGATATAAAATACGGGGAACCAGAGTGCCTACCCTCTGTATGCAGAGAAGGAAAAAATGGGGTGAGCGAGGGGATTCGAACCCCCAACCCCCGGAGTCACAGTCCAGTGCTCTAACCGTTGAGCCACGCCCACCATTGTCTTCCGATACAATGCGTCCGCCCCGTACTGTGACCTTCAGGGGATAAGACGCGTAGTGCAGATAGTTTTTTTAACATACTACAAAGGCCCGTGTCAATAGTATAAGGCCTGTTGTCCCATGCCGGATGGTCAGAAAGCCATCAAGATATTAATTTCAGTATAAACGTATCGTGAAGCTGGAAAAGGGGAACGAATCGCGTTATCATGAACGATAGTTTTATTATCGCAAAAAACACTAAGGCAAGAGGGCGTGAAGTTTTATGGATAATAGAGGTCTTGAAGGCGTCTTTGTCAGGCTCGAAGCAGGTGTGACGGTCGTGACCGTAAACTCGCGCCTCTACAGGTATATCCTCGAGGGGTTCGATAGATATATGCTCTCAAAGGGTCTGGTTGCGTGGAAGAGCCCGGTTATAATGCCTCTTGGCGCGTATCTTTCCGCTCTGTGGGCTGAGGCCGCGCCGTCAGAGCCGCTCTTGGGCCAGAGTCAGGCGGGCGCGCTATGGGAAAAGGTCGTCGCGAAGGGCTGGCCTGCGGATAATAAGCACTTCAGTCAGGCCGCCAGGGCCTCTTATGAGGCATACAGGCTGATAAACGAGTATGGCGTGAGGTTGCCTGAAGACGATCTGTTCATGAGCGAAGAGTCCAGATCCATGAAGCAGTGGCTCGGTAGATACGCAAAAGAGGCCGCAAGGCTCGGAGCGGTTGACAGCGCGACGCTCCCGGCAAGGCTCGCGAAGGCTATAAAGGCCGGTACTATCCAGAGCCCGGATGAGATCACCCTCGCAGGGTTTGATGAGCTTACCCCGGCATTGTCTCATATCCTTGACTCACTAAAATCGGCAGGGACAGAGGTCTCCTTCTGGCCATGCGAGATGGCAAGCGTTCCTTTCTTTGAAGATGTGCTGGAGGATATCAAGGCAGAGGTCTATCCGTTCGAGGATCCGGCAACGGAAGTCGAGCAGGCGGCACGCTGGGTACGGTCTGTAGCAGGCCCGGGCAAGAGGGTCGGCGTTGTCGTGCCTGAGCTTTCAAAGTACAGGTCGATGATAGAAAGGGAGTTTGCAGCCGAGCTTGATCCGGCCTCTGTCCTTTGCGGCAATGAAGGGAAAGGGACGTTCAATATCTCTCTCGGCAGGGCCTTGTCAGAAGAGCCTATTGTCTCTGCCGCGCTTAAGATGATCTCAATAGGTGAGGGCAAGGCGGAATTAGATACTATCAGCGCGATCTTGCTCTCGCCGTTTTTTACGGGCGGCGAAGATATCTCAGCCCTTGCAAATCTTGACGCCTGGCTAAAGGAGAAGAACTGCCTCGCTCTAAGCCTCTATGATCTCAAGGGGATAGCCTCGGGTAGAGAGGGGCTTGAGGGCTTTGTGGGTAGAGTCGGCACATGGATGGAGGCCCTAAGGGGCGCTCGAAAGCCAAGGACGCCCGGGCTGTGGGCCAGACACTTCAGCGCTCTTTTGAAAGATACAGGGTGGCTTAGGCCTGTGACGCTTACGTCAGCTGAGTTTCAGGGACTCAAGGCGTGGAACTCCGTTCTTGAGAAGTTTACCTCTTTAGACGATATACTCGGCCAGATAAGCAGGGCAGAGGCTGTCGCGAAGGTGGCAGGGATGGCAGGTGAGACGATACACCAGAAGGAGTCAAATGATCATGGCGTCGATATCCTCGGGCTTCTTGAGGCTACAGGGCAGTCTTTTGATTATCTATGGATCATGGGTTGTCACGAGTTCAGCCTCCCGTCTCAGCCCGCGCCAAACCCGTTCATACCCGCATATCTGCAAGAGAGACATGACCTGCCTCATGCGTCCCATGACAGGGAGCTGAGGTTCGCAAAGACAGCCCTTGCCGGCATCTTGAAGGGCGCTCCTTCGGTTGTTATCAGCTATCCGATGGTCGCGGATGACAAAGAACTCTCGGTAAGCCCTCTTTTCAGGGGGCTTCAAGTCGTCAGGGATAAAAGTATAGACGCATCCTCCAGGCTCAAGGACTCTGTCAGGGGAGCGGGAGGTCTCGAGCCTATGCCCCCTGATGGCAGGATACCTGTCAAGGCGGAAGAGCTTTCTTCTATAAAGGGCGGAACGTCGATCTTAAAGAACCAGTCGCTATGCCCTTTCAAGGCGTTTGCGGAGCACAGGCTATGTTCAAAAGCTATGGCCACGCCTGAGCCGGGGCTACCGGCAACGGAGCGGGGCGATATATTGCATCAAGCCCTGAAGGCCTTCTGGGAGGGGGTCGAAGGCTCGGCAAAGCTTTGCGAGATGATCGCGGGCAAGGCGCTTGAGGATCGCATATCATCGGTTGTAGACGGGATATTTAAAGGTGTCAGGCTCGGCGCGCCATTTTCCGCTCGCTTTCTTGAGATAGAAAAAGAGCGCCTCTCTGCCCTGCTGAAAGACTGGCTCGATAAGGAATCAAAGAGGCCTCCGTTCACGGTAAGGAAGCTCGAGGATGAGAGGGTAGTGAACCTCTCAGGGCTTGATATAAAGTATAAGCTCGACAGGGTAGATGAGCTCGAAAATTCGAGGAGCGTAGTGATAGATTACAAGACCGGAAACGGCAAGCTCGACAGGAACGACTGGGCCGGCGCTCGCCCCAGAGATCCTCAGCTGATAGTCTACAGCTTCGATTCAAGGCCGCAGGCGGTAACGTTCGCAAGGGTAGTGCCTGGTGACTGCAAGTTCGTAGGCATCTCGATGGATGAGGGGATGCTCCCTGGGGTCAAGTCCATCGACAAGGACAACAGGTGGAGGGAGAGTGCAGGGGCCGCTGATTGGGAAGGACTCATGGTCCTTTGGAGGTCGACGATAGAAGGTCTTGCAAGGTCGTTTGTCGAAGGCGACGCGGATGCAGACCCGATAGGCGGCACTACAGGTAGAAAGTCAGCCTGCGAACATTGCGAACAGTATCCGCTTTGCAGGGTGGCGGAGGCCGTCCAAACGGTTGATGATGGGGATGAGGGTGACGATGATGAAGAGTGACTGGTTTGAAGTGATAGATTTCGGGCAGAGGCAGAAGGCTATAGACCCGCAAAGGTCTTTTGTCGTCCAGGCCCCGGCAGGGTCAGGCAAGACCGAGCTTCTCATGCAGAGATACCTGAACCTCCTCTCGCATGTAGAGAGGCCTGAAGAGGTGCTAGCTCTGACGTTTACAAGGAAGGCCGCCGGAGAGCTGCAAAATCGCATACTCAAGGCGATGTCAGATGCGTACCAAGGCATGCGAGGGACGAGCGCTCATGAGAAAAAGACGCTGGAGCTTGCCGCAAAGGCGCTTGAGCAGGATAGGCTGAAGGGGTGGCGCTTGTTAGAGAACCCGGGCAGGCTCAAGGTGCAGACGATAGACTCGTTCTGCTCGTATCTTGTGAGGCAGATGCCGCTCTTATCCGGAATGGGCGGTCACCCTTCAATGGCAAAGGACGCGGCAGAACTCTACGCCGAGGCGGCGATGAGGACGATTGAGATGGTCGAGGACGACTCAGAGGAGGGCGAGTGCGTGCGTAGCGCCCTTAAGCACCTTGACAACTCTGCGGTCGCTTTGAGAAAGAGGCTCGTGGATATGCTCGGCAGGCGCGATCAGTGGCTGAGGCATGTGCAGACAGGAGCCTCGGATTTAGAACTCCGCTCCCTGCTTGAAGGCTCTCTAGAGAGGCTTGTATCCTCTAAGCTCAAAGGGCTCAAAGAGGGTTTTCCCAAAGACCTTTTACCGATCTTCCTTATGGCGTGCGGTTATGCCGCTAAAAACCTTGAGTCAGATGCTAATCCCGTCTGTGCCTTAGCCGGGTTGAAAGCCCTGCCCGAAGATAGGGCTGAAGACCTTGCGCTCTGGAAGGGCGTGAGAAAGATGCTCCTTACGGATAAAAATACGGTCAGGGCGACAGTAACCGTGAAAAACGGCTTTCCGACAAAGGGGCCTAAAGATGCGAAGTGGATGAAGGACGAGTTTATCGCGCTCCTCGGCACGATCGAATCTGCCGAGGGGTTCGTCTCTTCCCTCGCAACGGTCGCAGACCTGCCGCACCCTGCCTTTGATGATGAGCAGTGGAAGGCCCTAAGCTCTATCGTCCGGCTCCTTCCTCTGGCCGAGAGATGTCTTACCGATGTGATGGCAGACCTCGGACAATCTGATTTTCAGTCGATAGCGATGGGCGCTATCAAGTCTCTTGGTGATGATGACGACCCAACTGACCTGATGCTTGCGTTGGATATGAAGTACAGTCATATACTCGTAGACGAGTATCAGGATACCTCAAGGGTACAGCTCGACCTTTTAAAGGGGCTCACACGCGGGTGGTCGCACAATGACGGAAGGACGCTTTTTATCGTGGGCGACCCTATGCAGTCGATATATCTTTTCAGAGAGGCTGATGTAGGGCTTTTCATCGAGGCAAGGGATAAGGGGATAGCCAGAAAAAACGGGATCGGGGACCTGAAGCTCGATCCTATAAGGCTAGAGGCGAACTTCAGGTCGCAGAAAAACGTTGTCGATTGGGTCAACACGATCTTTCCCGGGACGTTTTCTCCTGAGGAGGACCCGTTCAGAGGGGCTGTCAGCTACGCTCCCAGTGTAGCCGCAAAGCAGGCGATAGACGGGGTCTATCCGCAGGTGCGCCTCTTCGGTAAAAAAGACGACGAGGCAGAGGCGGCCGAGGTCGTCTCGCTTATAAAGACGATGCCTAAAGGCGAGTCTGTGGCCGTGCTGTGCAGGTCGCGCACGCACCTTGCCTCTATAGTGCCGGCCCTTAAAAAAGCGGGTATCGGCTTCAGGGCGGTAGAGATAGACAAGCTTGAAAACAGGCCTGTCGTACAAGACCTCTTCAGTCTTACAAGGGCGCTCTCCCATCCGTTCGACCGTGTTGCGTGGCTCGCCATACTAAGGGCGCCGTGGTGCGGCCTCTCTCTTTCCGATCTGCTGGTAATAGCGTCTGCAGGGCGCGGACAATCAGTGCTCTCTCTTATGCATGATGAGGCAAGGTTAAGTCTCCTCTCTTCAGACGGGTCGAAGAGGCTCTTAAGGGTGCGTGATATTATCTCAAAGGCAACGGCAAGGAGGGGTAGAGCTGATCTCAGAGGGCTTGTGGAAGGCCTCTGGATAGAGCTCGGCGGGCCTGCCTGCGTCTCTGACGACGAGGCGATGAAAGATGCGGAGGCGTTTTTAAGCCTGCTTGAAGAAGCCGCTTCATCAGGGCAAGAGGATATAGTAGCGAGGGTTGAGACAAGGCTTGGAAGGCTTTACGCGACGCATTCCGGGGGCGCGTCGATAGATCTCGATCTTATGACGATACACAAGGCAAAGGGGCTTGAGTACGATCACGTCATACTCCCGGGCCTCGGCAAGAAGGCCAGAGGTGACGAGAGCAGACTGATGCGCTGGATGGAGTGGGGCGACGACCTGTTGCTCGCCCCGATAGATAAAAAAGGCGGCTCAACAGACCTGATATGCAAGCTTATCAAAACGGTTGAGAAAGACAGGGCTTCGCTTGAGATGGTCAGGGCCTTTTATGTCGCATGCACGAGGGCGAAAAAAGGGCTCCACCTATTCGGCCATGTACGCGGTGTCGAGGGTGCGGTGCTCAAGATCGAATCGGCGTCTCTGCTCAGTACGATAGTGGCGTCTCTGAGGCCTGAGATGATAACGGCCGGTCCGGAAGCGGGCTCTGGTGAAGGCGAGGCCGTACATGGAAAAACAGCTCCAGCGCCTATTTATGCACCGATATCTATAAACCTGCAGAGGCTTTCGGTCGGTTGGGCCTCACCTCTCCCGGCCCCTGCGCTAGAGACAGAGGCGTCATCTGATGAGGTCCATCAGGAAAAAGAACCCGAGTTCTATTGGGCGGGCCATCTGGTCAAACACCTCGGTACTGTCGTACACAGGTATATGTGCAATATAGCCAGGCAGACCATCTCAGCATGGAGCGGCGAGAAGGTCGACAGCGAGAGGGCCAATATCAACGGGATGCTACGAACACTCGGACTTAACAGGGATGAAGCCCTTGATGCGGATCTCCGGGCTGTCGGCATAATCAAGGGGGCGCTAGCGGATGAAAAGGGCAGGTGGATACTAGGGACGCATGAAGAGGCTGAAGTTGAGCTCCCGATCACTTCGGTCATCGACGGAAGTGTCGTCCGCTCGATACTCGACAGGACGTTCGTCTCAGGAGGTGTGCGCTGGATAGTGGATTACAAGACGAGCCTCCACGAAGGAGGGGCGAAAGAGGAGTTTCTTGAGAACGAAAAGACGAGATATGCGGCCCAGCTCGAAAGGTATGAAAAGGCCTTGCGTCTCTCAGGCGAGAAGAGGGAGATAAGAAAAGGCCTATACTACCCTGCGCTCGGCGCATGGATCGAATGGTAGAGGGCCTTTAGCCAGCAGCGCTTAAAGAGTACAAAGAGAAAATGCCGATGACATAGGCAAGGACGATCGAGGCGCTGTCCCATCCAAGGATCAGGAATATCTTTTTCTTCGGCCTGTATGTCAGGCCGAACAGGGCTATCGCGCTCATGATTATCGCAATGAGCCCTGTCATGGCGTGACCGGTCGATACGACGCTGAGAAGACCCCCTCCGGCATAGAAGATATCGTCTATCGCGACGATGAGTATGTTGAACATGTTCGAGCCGAAGAGGTTTGCGATGGCCATCTGGGTCGCGCCGATATGTAGGGCTGAGATAGAGACTACAAGCTCGGGCAGTGACGTTGCAATGCCGACAAAGAAGGTCCCGAAGAAACTGTCTCCGAGACCGGTCTGCTGCGCGAGCCTCTCTCCTATGAAAGGCAGGATGGTCGCCGCTACGACTATTACTGCGGCGTTGAGCGAATACCTCGATACAGCTTTACGTAAAGTTATGTGTCCGTATCTGGCATCCGCCGTTATTACGGCAGGTGAAGGCGCGGCCCTCTTTTTTTCAAAGAGCCATACGCTTTTTATGCCGGCAAGGTAGATGAGCGCGATGACAGGCGTGTATATGCCGACAGGCCCTATGGGCGGCATATCAGGCAGGAGTATAGAGACAGACACTATGCCGATAAGGATCATGCCGAAGCCGAGGGAAAGAAAGTGGCTTTTATCGGCCCCGGAAAACACCTGTTGCCTGCCGAGCAGCATGTCCATGACGGCGATGATAAGGATGTTGAACATGCAACTGCCCATTATATCGCCGAGTGCGATATCCGGCACCCCTGCTATAGTCACGGAACTGATGCCGTTAATAAGCTCCGGCAGCGACGTTATTCCTGCCATGAGGAGCAGCCCTGTCCAGGCATGGCCAAGCCCGGTCTTCTCGGCTATAACGTCGCCGTACCTGGACAGTTTTGTCCCGCAATAGACTATCAGTCCCGCGCATACTATGAACCCGAGCCATAAGACCGGCATTGTCACCACCCCGATACAAGCATATCAGGTTCCTGAAAAAGCCCCATCTGCCGTGTCGTCACCAAAGTCCGTCAATGAGGCGTACAATGCAAGTACGCCTCATTTTCCCTTCCTAGACCCCTCGCATCTGTGACTTTTTGTTCAACCCGGCTCTAATCGGAGTTTTTCAGCGGTATGTCAGAATATCCACCTTGCGATAAATATCCAGCTTAAGATGCTTGCGAAGTAGCCGAGGGCTATCACAGGCATCCATTTGAGGTGCGCCATGAAGGTATAGGTATCTCTTTTTACACCCATGACAGCGACCCCGGCGGCAGATCCAATGGAAAGGAGGCTTCCGCCTGTCCCTGCGGTCAGGGTCGCAAGGAGCCACTGGTCAACGCCCATCTCAGGGCTCATCTGGAGCACCGCGTACATAACAGGGATGTTGTCTATGATAGACGATATTACGCCCACGGCGATGTTTGCCTTGGTCGGCCCAAGGCCGCCGTATAATGAGGTGCCCAGAAGGCTTAAGTAGCCTATGTACTGTAGCGCGCCAACTGCCGTGATTATCCCGAAGAAGAAAAGGAGAGTATCGAACTCGGCCTTTTCTATCTTTTTGAAGATGTTGAACCTATCGGCATCTTCCGATTCGCTGTTATGTCCTTTCTTCTTCAGGTAGAAGCCCATAAACATCAAGAGGCCGAGTCCTGTCATCATCCCCAGGAACGGCGGGAGGTGGAGGAACTGATGGAAGGAGACGGCTGTAGCGATAGTCAATATGCCGAGGAATATGACCCTTTTCGCCCCCGGTTTCATGCTGATCGCCTCGCCGCTCCCCTCAGGCCTGCCTTTAGGCAGGAACGGGAACATTATAGCCGCAGGCACGAGCCAGTTTATTATCGACGGGACCATGAGGTAGAGGAACTGCGCTGTCGGCACCTTTCCTGCCGTCCATACCATGAGGGTCGTGATGTCCCCGAAAGGCGACCATGCGCCGCCCGCGTTCGCGGCTATGATGATGCTGACGAACGAAGATATGATGAAGCCTCGGTGCGAACTTACGGCGCTGACGACAGTCGCCATGAGAAGCGCGCTTGTGAGGTTATCGGCGACTGCCGAGAGGAAGAAGGTCATGATGCCGGTTATCAGGAAGAGCGTCCTGTAGCTGAACCCTTTTCGGATGAGCCATGATTTGAGCGCGCCGAAGACCTCTCTCTCCTGAAGTGTGTTTATGTACGTCATTGCGACGAGTATGAAGAAGAAGAGCTCTCCGATCTCGCCTATCATGTGCTTTACGTGTTCTTCCGCGTGGCCTCCGCCTGAGCTCATCTCGTATACGCCGATGAGCGCCCACATGAGACATCCGATGAGTATGACGGGCTTTGATTTTCGCAGATGGAGCCTGTCTTCCAGTACTACAAGCGCGTACGCAAGCGCAAACGCGCCGATGCTTACGTAGCCGATCCATGAACCTGTCAATGCCTCCATCTCTCTACCTCGCTCTTTTTTATGGAATAAAAATTTATGAAATAAAAAGGCCAGCAGGGAACACCGCTGGTGCCCCTGCTGGCCTACTCTCTCGCATATCGGTCGAAGACCGGGTCGAGCGCGTCCGTCCGCAAACTTTTGGAAACCTTTACCGGCCGCAATATACCCTTAAACGCGTCCCATGTCAACATGGGATGGCTCCGGCCGCGTTCTGGTGTTTTTTCGTCTATCACGGCTGAGGCCTCAAGGCCAGATAGCCTGATCGACCTTGGGAGTGTGGAGGCTCGGAGACGGCGCGGGGCCGTGTCTTAAGCCTCGTTTCGGAAGAAATGGGTTGAAAAAAATCCAGTTTTCATTTAGAATGGGGTTGCTTTCCAATACAATCAAAACCTGTTGGATTATTCAATGGTCCGGTCTCCGGCAGGCTTGACCAGAAGGCCTGAAACTGCCTTGAGGGGTTGGTGCGTCTTTTGGGCGCGGTCGTCGCGCTTGATGCCGGACCAGGATCGATTTTGATTTTGACAGGCATGACGTAAATGTCGGTTGCATGGCGTATCTGTAGGGGCGCGAAGCTCGTGCTCATGTCGTCTCCATTTCGGGCTTAACCCATGACAGACATCAAGGCGTGGGGATTCCAAGGCGCATATACATATAGCCGGTCTGTATAAATCCAGTCTTACTTTCTGCCGGCGGTGCGCTATGGGTTGTTTGGGAAAGATACTTGTCGTCGGGATTGATGCGTCCTCCAGGGGCTTTAGCACAGAGGCGCTCTCGCTCTCAGGATACGCGGTAGAGGTCGTTAACTCTGCGACCGAGGCGCTCGTGCGTCTCGGTCGCTCAGCCTTCGACGCGGTCGTATCCGACGTTGATATGCCTGATATGGACGGGGTCGATCTGTACAGGCGTGCCTCAATCGAGTTCCCGTCTGTGAAGGGCAGGTTCATATTTACAGGCCCGTTTTTCCCTGTCGACAGTGAGACGGCGAAGCTGGCCTCCTTCAAGTGGCTGGCTATGCCGCTAAGGGCGGTTGAGCTTTTTGATGCGGTCAGCGCGGTTACAGGCGTTAAAAAAACGCCCGTAGTCTCTGCCGCATCCATAGGTCAGCCTGTGAGATCAGGCATAGCCGATGATGGTTGCAGGAGAAGGGAGGCTCGCCTCAGATGCACGGCGCATTGCAGTATCTCGGATGATGAGATATTCGGCGGCAGGGTCTTCGCGGCAAAGACAAAAGATATCTCAACAGGCGGGGCGTTTATACTCCATGACGGGAGACCGCTGGTCCCTTATATGCCGCTATCCATAAGCATGGACAGGGGCGGCACATTGTTTAAAAAAGATGGAAGGGTCGCCTGGGCGCGGTTTTTAGGTGGCGGCATCTCAGGGGCGGGCCTCAGGTTCTCCGAGCCTGTGGGCCGTGAGGCGCTAAAGGCTCTTTTGTGAGGCGCCGTGGCAGAGGCTTTGAGGGTGACAGTCTGTGCTGAAAGTAGAATGTGAAAAATGCAGGCAGTGGGTCGCGCTCCCGGTCTATGCTGATCTTGGCAAGGTCGAGTGTCCGACGTGCGTCGAGGCGATACCTGTAAAGGACGTGTACTTAAGCGCCGGACAGTTCCTTATGTGCAGGGATATCCTCAGAAAGTCCATACACAAGTACAAGAGGATCGTCGAGGAGGCTGAACAGGAGGTCGCGGAACTTGAAAAAAACGGCGATCTCAGACCCTATAGCGTTACAGCCGCTTCCATAAACGGCTTCATAAAGAAGCTCAAAGAGATGCTCGACGGGTGCAGGGGCCAGATGAGGCACAGGCTCGCTGACGAGTATGCCGACTATACGCTCGGCAAGAAAAAGTGCAAGGCAAAGGTCGTCAACATCAGCGCCTCAGGGGTCTGCCTCGAGTGCAGGGAGGTTCTGGGGCTTGAGACCTTGTGGAGCGAGATCTCTCTTACTTTCAAACCGAGAAAGTCGCCCACAGTCCTTGTGGCAAGGGGCAAGGTGATGTGGATAGGCAAGAAGGGGCGCATGGGCGTGAAGTTATCGACGGGCGCCGACGGCTGGGTCGAGGGGTTTCTCAGGGAGAGGGGTGAGAGGGCCGCTGTGAAGATGCGGTAGGTCCACGAAGCATCACATCGGCACGGCATGACCGGGCACTTGTGGGATAGAATCATCTAAATAAATTTATTGGAACCATTATTGGTACAGATGATTAATAAAAAAAGAAAATGTTGGAATCATCCACAAAGAGATTCCCTTTCGATGTGTCATTCTTGTGGTAAGTATTTTTGTGAAGATTGCTTAGTTGATGGGGATGAATTTTATTTTTGTAAAGAAGAAGGATGTCAACTTCTCTTTATAGAGAAATACGGCATCAAAGAGATAGGACAAAAAAATGATATCAGTGTCGAGCAAAGATGGAAAGAGAATAGCAGGCGCTTCTATAAGAAAACGGCGATAGTTTTAGCTATCTTTTGGTTGTTATTAAACATAGGTGGTTTTTACGCAGAAATACGAGAGCCGAACGAAGCGACAATAGGGGGCTGGATTGCAAGAGATGCTCAAGAGAAATTTAAAGCAAATCAGCCAATTGTTGAACCTGGAAGTTGGAAGTATTATATGAGCACTGCCCCAGTCTCATTATTAATGTTTTTTGCGGTATTGTTTGGTGTTATTTGGTTTATGAGGGTTTTTTTCTATAAAAAATATTGGTGGAATAGAAATAGGAATAGCTCGACTAAAAAGGTCTCTGATAGCCTTAAGAGGACTGTGAAAGATGAATAAAAAGGTGTTACTTGCCGAAACAAAGCTTTATGGATACCTATACATCATCACTGCCCCCTTTACGTATCTTCTATTTAAGATAGGACAGATAAGGCCAAGCGATGACTTTATCTTTTTCAATCTTTTCATTGCTCTGTCTGCTTGGATATATTTAAAAAAAATACGCCCACTCTTGGGCGAGCAAGGAAATGTAAAAAGTATTCTGTTGTTCATCTTAATTTTTGCAGGCGTTCTTTTCTCCATCAAGTCAATATCCTATTCCTCTGAGGCTTTAGATGAAACTTCTGAAATTCAATCTAACATATCTTCAGTTGAGTCGGAATTATCAGATTTGCAGGACGATATTTCAAATATAGAAAATGAAGTGTCAGATATTAGGAGCGATATCGTATTCAGATAATAGTGATAGATTTCCTCCCTTGTTTTTCTCCATGGAAGGGAAACTTGAGAGAGGGATGATTATGAAAAAGAAAAACATTTTGATATTAATTATAGGCAGTGTTTTTTTGGTTTAATTGCGACTGGTTCCAAGGGTTGGGAATCGATTCTTAAGCAATCTATCGTGCAATCCATCGTGATGATAGGGTTTTCGTTTTTTATACAGCTCTGCGTAAGTATTTGAAGCAATTTAAGAGAGGTGAGAAGGAAAAGGGGCGTCTGATAAGTAAGTCGCCTTGTTTAAACTGTGGCAAGGACTTTATCGGCGATCAAATATATTGTCCAGATTGTAAATGGCTATACCCAGATAATGTTCGGTAAATGGCTCGGCGTTAGGCAAATAAACAAACCGCTTTCTTTCGAGGGCGGTTTTTTTATTGTCCGACCTTCTTCTTGAAAAGCTGTCTTTTCTGTCTGCTTGTCTAACAAATTGTATAACAGTTATAATTTAAAACAAAAGGGGCTACAGATTTCTCTGTAATCCCTTGTTTTGCCTGGTGCGCCTGACTGGATTCGAACCAGTGGCCTACTGCTTAGAAGGCAGTTGCTCTATCCGACTGAGCTACAGGCGCATGCGTGACTGAAAACGACTTATAAGGCTGGATTTCTGAGGTTTTGTTGGGCTTTTGAGGCTCTGTCTTTCCTCTTGACTCTTTCCCGCTATTCCCCTATATTACCCGAAAACACCCGTTGAATCACTTCCTCAACTTACGTTGTGCTTACAATTTCATGGCCCCTTTCTTGGTGGCCGACAGGTACGGATTATGGCATATATTTACCGCAGAGGCAAATATTTTTGGGTCGGGTATGTTATTGGAGGTACACCAGTCCAGAAGTCCTTGAAGGTCACGTCCAAAGAGGCCGCCAAAACCCTGCTTGCCGAATACCAGATACTCGAAGCGAAGCACGTCAATAAATCCCACGCCCTGATGATCAAGAGGGGTATCAAGGGAGCTTTCGAGGAGTTCATTGAGCAACGGTCGACCAGGGAGCGCACTAAGGAGTGGTACGAGTATTGTAAGGCGTACTTCCTTACGTTCTGCGAGGGCGCCGGCGTTAATAACCTTGCGGACCTTTCCATTGCCGTCATAGAGGGCTTCTATAATAAGCGAAAGGCGGAGGCCCCGGACGGAGCTCGCTCCAACATGAGGGCGCTCAGGGCCTTCCTCAACTATTCCATCAAGAAGGGGTACATTCACGACAACCCGGCGAAGGCCGTGAGGGTGGACAAGCCAATCAAGAAGGTGTTTCGGGATCTGTCATTTGACGAAGCCAAAAGACTTCTTGCCGCCGCAAAGAAGAACGGTCCTGCCTTTTACCCGCTGTTCGCAACAGCCTATTATACCGGGCTCAGGGCCGGGGAGCTTGTCTATCTCGAGGCTGGGGACGTTAAGCACAAAGAAGGGTATGTTCATGTAAAGCACAAGGAGGAGAACCCGATAAAGGATCATCAGGAAAGGAAGATCCCCTTGAACGGCAAGCTCAAGACTATCCTCAAGAACCTCAAGCCGACTGGCAGGTGGCTATTCGGCACCAAGAACGGCGCACCGCGCATAAACAACCTGAACAGGGAGATAAAGCGGCTCGGGAAAATAGCTAAGATAGATACGAAGGGGCTTAAACTGCAGGTGCTACGAGAGACCTTCGGAAGCCACTTGAGGCGCCGGGGCGTCGACATAGCCCTTATCAGTCAGTACATGGGCCACAGTTCGATAGATGTTACGCTCCGCCACTACGCCCACATTCGTCTTGAGCAGACGCATAGGGAGATAGACCTGCTATAAGGCTTTGCCTCTTATGGCTGCCTCATTCTCCAGGTCGGAAATGTCTGGAAATTTACTTATGATTATCTTTTTTAGATTTTCAAGCCCCTTGAATACAATTAAAAAGGCCACAAGAGGCGCGAGAATACTCATTACGATTAAGGAACTTTTTATAATATGCTTCACCATGCATTCATCCATTTCCCATAAATATGCAGATAATGTCTCCTGATTAGTTCTATCAAGGCGCTTTAGCTCTTCTTGGAACTTTTTCCTGAAAGCAATCTCAGGCTTTTTAAAATTAACGAAATGCAGAATAAAAAGAGTAAGTATGTTTGTTCTGTGGGCGAAGCGTATCATACCGTTTAATGTTTGGCGAAGCATCGTGTAGGCAGGATCATTGAACGATATCTTTCCTGTTGTTGCGTAGTCAAACAGTTCGTCTCTGATTTTAAAAAGCTCATAACGAACCTTATCGATTCTGTATTGTTGATAGAGCCAGAACCAAAAAAAATAAAGAGCAGAAAGCATCACCCAGCACAGAATTACACCCGCAACCATACGGGTCGGCTCCATTTCCATTATAAGTCCTCCGGACGCGTCTCGCCTTTTGATGTTAACATGCTTGAGCTTCTGTTAGGGTCTATCTTCTTCTCAGAGACTTTTATGCGTCCCTGCAAATGCGAAACAGTGGCCATTCGGAGGCTCCTTTCCCATACTCCGTAAAGTATACCACCAATACCGAATACTGTCATTAACGCTCCTGCAACTAAAGACAGTTTATCGGAAAAAAATTTAGGGAAAAAGCTCGCATTAACAGAGAGTAGAATGTTCGCATTTGTGTTCATTCCAGCTATTTCGCCAACAGATAGATAAGTGATATATGTCACACCGAGAAGACCACCCATTCTAAGTGTAGTAGTGGCAATAGGGATAATTATCTCAACAAGCCTGCTATTTCGTAAATGTTCATTTTCTGCTTCAAGTTCTTCCTTGCTTTTTTTCTGTTTTTTCATAGTATGCGGTTTCCTTTACCCCCTCTTGCACATAACATGTCGGAAGTATTATTGAAAAGCTTAATTTTAATTCTACCCTTCTTTTCGCGTCCATTCAATCTTCGCCTTGCAGTGCGTGCAGTCAGACGCTCGAACTGGGGTGCCTTTTTTGTCAGTCAAAGGTATCTCTTTGTTACAATTCGGACAGGGCCATGTCGTTGAGAGATCAAGATTTTTAAAATTGGAATCGATTTTGAACATTTAAAACCCTCCTTAGAGTTTTTTTTAAATGTGCTTTAAAACGCATCTTCACACCGACTCTTACTCCGGAAATTCGAAGCTTCCCGTTATAGGGCAAGGGTCGTCCCATTGATGAGGTTTGCAGGCTCTTCTGTATCGATGGGGATGACCACACAATAGCCGTAACGGTCGGGTTCTGTTTTTCCTAAAGCAGTGTCCTGTCCGCGCCACTCTTCAGGCTGCTTAACCTTTAAAATATATCTACACTTTATATCCCTCATGTCCGTTTTCATTTGCCCCGTTTAGAGTCTTCAAGGTATTTTTTAATTTGTTTCTTATACTTCTTCCTAAGCGGCGCCCATATTATCTCATTGCAGGCATTTAAGCATTCCCCGCAGATGAAGGCGTGCTTCCCTGCTATCAGCGCAGATACTTCGCTACCGTTCTTGCCACAGAAGGCGCAGGACAATTGATCTCGAGTAAACTTTTTAGGTTCCATTACACAGCATAGGAGTCTCGTTTATTTAAGGCTCAAGAGGTTTTTCAGTCTGTCTGGCGAGCTTGACGATTGCCATATCGCTCCCGATTTTACTGCAAGCCGCGTCAACATGAACCTTTATATCCTGCTCTGTAAGTTTCTCGATATTGGTTCCGATGACCTGAACGCTTAGCGGTACGGTAATAGGAGATAAGATAAACAGGGAAGCTCCCGTAAGGACATCTAAAAAAATTTGAGTTCCTGAAGGGGTATAATAGAGTAGCTGTGTGTTTTTATGCACCAAGATGTCTTCGAGCGCCTTGGGGTCTTTAATTGCTAAATTAAAGGTTGTTTCAAGGATTCTGTCACCGGTCCAGAGGTTTCTTCTGACCAATTTAGTGCTGTATTCAGGGATTATCACAATGTCTGTGCCTTCATTTACATAAGCACCGCTTGAGATTTCAACTTTTTCGAATATTGAAGAAAGTGCGGCGTGTAAGGCACTGGTCAGTGCAGGCTGAAGGGCTATGTCAAATGTATAGCCGCTGTCGGCGTAATAAATTTTCTGTGCCTTCAAGCTCTCCGATTGAACCAAGGTGGCCCTTAAAGGTATTTTTTTATTGCTCTGCGTGTCTATCTTGTAAAAATCAGGTTTGATTTTGCCAGTATAGGAACACCCGGCCAGAATAAAAACAAACACAAACAAAAGCAGTTTTTTCATGGGGCTCCTATTATTGTCAAAATGATCGTTGGGCTTCATTGATGGCTTCTTGAATTTTCTCTCTAATGCGCCTCATGTCATTCTCTGAGTTTTCTATATATTCCTTTATGCAGTCAATATATGAATCAAGTTCCGAATTGTACCGTCGCACTGAAAGATTATAATTATCAATCTCGAATTCAGAGTAAAATTGATATGGCTTATAAGGCTTGCTTGGTTTGTTGCAAGAATGGTCGGCGTAACCAAATATTGCTAAATTAGACCCCCCTAAAACAATCGCTTCTGCATCAATGGCGGCAAAAGATAATGAACTGAAAAATAAGAATATCACGCATCTTTTCCCCATTCATCACCCCCTCGGCTTTACCTTAAAACAACTTCAACTGGCATTGACATTCCAGAAGACCCATCCTTCTGCACCCTAAACAGAGAACCTTCTTATATCGGTAAATCACCCCGTCACTAAACTGTACTTTTGGACACTCAAGCGCCCTTTTTTATTCCCTTTGAGGGTTTTTCAATCTTTCTGTGTTCGGATTCAAGTACGCCTTTCACAAACCCCACAGTTTCAGGATCGCCGTGTTGAAGGATGGTCAGGAGCTTGTCCACCTCTGGCGGGAGAGGGGTGGCCTGTACATCGGCCTTCTCACCAGTGAGGAGCCAGTCGATTGAAACTCCAGACACCTTAGATATCTTAATTAAGGTTTCGCCACCCGGAATACTTTCTCCATTGAGATACCTTTGAAACGCACCAGGGCTAATATTAGCTTTTTTCGCTAATCGAGCCGGTTTTCCACCAAATTTTTCCTCAATCAACTCAATTAAATTGATACGAAATTCAGGTCCGCCGCTCATTTTTACCTTTTTGAGAAATATTTACTTGACAGCCTTCTCAATTGAGATATAATCATCCCATCACACAGGGGGTGCCGAGATGGAAAACACAACTGCAACAGTCTCAAATGATGAACGCTTTGCCGTGGGACTCGATGTGCTCAGGCTTACAGTTATGTCGTTGCCTCAGAATTTCGATCATTCTGTTTACGTCGAGCGCTACAAGGCGTTTACTGGGCTTCTTTTACTGCCTTGTACAGGGCCTGATAAATCTTCCCCAGCTTCTCAGGGGTGACGTCGTCGGACATTACTTCTGTCAGGCGCAGATTCGTTACTGCTTTATCAACAAACTTTAGAGTCAATTGCAGTGCGATTTCTTTATCTTCCATAACGTAGCTCCTTTGCATGATTTTCTAAACTCCTGAGGTGGGCAGGACTTATGAAGAACACGATAATCAAAATTGAAAGCTTGAAGGTCCACCGGAACGACGGCACCCCCAACCTGCCCAGTTCCGGTCCTTCGAGGACGCAAAAGGCCCTAAGTACTCCTGCCGGGAGAAAGGGGCCTTTTGCGCTTTTATACCACAGCCCCAGGGCATTGTAAACCGTGAGTTTCTTCATGTCTTTTTATAACTGAAAAGGGCTGCAAGGGGAAGCAAGATGAATTTCGCGGCGTTGCTCCGGGTTGCACTTAAAAAGGCAGGCAAGCATGAAGTGCTGGCGGTTGCCCTCGATCTTTCGCCATCGGTCTTATCGAGGCGCATAAACGGGGAGAACGGCTGGACAGAAAAGGAGATAGACAACCTCCTTGAGTATACGGGCTGCGAGGTTGCCAGCGCCGGGGAGTTTTCAACTAAGATCAACGCCCTCAAGGAAACGCTGAAGATTATCCTGAACGACACAAAGGACGCAGGGAGGTAGTGATGAGTAACTATCCATTTGGAGTGACTGCAATGGACATCCCGGGCTGGGAGGACGATGGCAGCGCAGAGCTTCATGAGTGCAGGGAGTGCGGAGATTATTTTGAAACAGAAGAGCCCTTCCGCTACTGCTTTGAACACTACAAGACCCTCGAAGAAGTCAGGGAGGAGGCCTCATTGTGGGCAGAGAAGTACAGAAACCTTTTAGCCGAGCATACGGCGCTCAAGGCAGACATTCTGGCGAAGGGAAGGCTGAAGGGATAACGCGATGATCGAACAGCACTACACGATAGAGGAAGCGGCGAAGATACTGCACAAGAAGCCGAAGACGGTATCCAACATGATATCAGCCCGACTGATCACCGTGATCAGCACACGGCCAGCGCTGATACCGGAAAGCGCCATAAAGGCATACCTCGCCAAGAGGACGAAGAGGGCAGTTATTTGAAGAAGCCCATGGAAGACACGGACGGACAGGAAAGGGAGCCTCAAGAAAGCGTACATGCTTCATTACGTGCCTGCGGACTCCCCTTATGTAAGGCTGAGTTCAAGCCCAAGAGGAAAGATCAGAGGTTTTGCTGTTCGGCGCACAGGGTCGAGTATTTTAAACTCGCCTACAGGATGGGCGAGAAGGCGCTTGAAGTTTTGTCTTAACCGGACCGGCAATCACGCCGATCCCCTACATCCCCTCGGTCCCGGTGGGCGGGGCCGAGGGGCCTCTTAAAGGAGATACGAATGTCTTTTACTTGTGAAGTGGCTGGTTGCGAACGGGATGCGAAGGCGGGCGGCATGTGCATAGGCCATGCGATGGAAGAGAGAACGAAGCTCAAAGGGCAGGAGACTGAAAGGCCTGCACCGAAGAAAAGGGGGCCAAAGCCGAAGGCCAAAAAGGGTGATACCCCCTCCGCATTGCCTCGGAGAGTACCGGAGGATGCAGGTCACACCTTGACCCTCACCCTCAGCAAGGAACTCCAGGAGAAGCTGTTGCAGTATGCCGTCGTGAAGATGTTCGAAGATGCCGCAGAGGCAGACCGTGATCCGCGTCTGTAGTTGGTGTCAGAAGGTCTACGGAGAGAAGGCGCCCCTTGAGGATAGATCCGAGACGCATGGGATATGCGGACCGTGCCTGAACGAGTGGAAGCTGAAGAGATCAGAGGAGGGGATGGGATGAGTAATTTTGTTTTCGCCATGTGGTTACTCGTCGCAATGATGTGCGGGGCTACAGTAGGGGTTACCGCCCTATGCCTGATTCAGTTTAATAAAGGAGGCAGAGAATGAGAAAGGATAACGTCACTTTTTTTATCGTCTGCCTCGCTCTCCTTGCGGTCTTTACGGTCGCAGGGGTGTACAAGGTGAAGCAGGCGGCAAAGAGCCAGGTGGTTTTGCTGGACTGAAGACTGACGGGGCGGCGTGGTCGCGTCCACGAGTCGCCAACGACTTTCACGGCAGGACTACAGGGGAACCTGCCCCCGTCAACTAAAAAGGAGGTCTTATGATCCTGAACGAACACTCATTTTCAGCGGTCTGTTATCTGAGGCACCTCAAGTCAAAGTGCAGGGAGAGCGAGAAGGTCGGGCTGATCAGGGGCATACCGGCCATAGTAGAAAAGACGTGGTTCGACAGGGCTTGGGAGAGATTGAGGGGCGCAGAAAAGACGTGGGAGGGAACCCTCATGCCTAAGTACACCTGCTTTAAATGTGAAGTCACGATCCACGGCCGAGCCTTGCAGCACACAAAGGCCTGCCCGACGTGTGATGAGCCGATAGACCCGGCGAGAATAGAGCATGAAGGGGCGAATCAAATTAAGGAAGCTTAACTTACAGGAGGCTTTATGTCTAAGGCATTAGCAATACCGACCGGCTTTCAACCCATGACGGCGGCACAGGTCAGGGCGCAGGTGAATCTGGTCCAAGAAGTGATGAGGGCGGTGATGCAGAAAGGGCAGCACTACGGCACTATTCCCGGGTGCGGCGAAAAGCCGACCCTGCTCAAACCGGGTGCTGAAAAGTTGATGATGACCTTCAGGCTCGCCGCCGATCCTCAAGTCGAGGAAGTACCTACGGAAGACGGCCTGACCTATAGAGTCACATGTAGCATAACTAATCAGGCTACAGGCGTTTTTCTCGGAAGTGGCCTTGGGGAATGTTCGAGCAAAGAGGAAAAGTACAACTGGCGCGGCGTAGTTTCGGGCAAGGAGTGGATGGCGGTCGCCGAGGATAAGAAGAGGATCAAATACACGCGCAACGGCGAGATAAGGCAGGTACGCACTAACCCCGCCGACTTTGCCAACACCGTTTTGAAAATGGCTAAGAAAAGGGCCCTTGTGGACGCGATACTCACTGTAACCGCAGCATCTGATATTTTCACGCAGGATATAGAGGATATGCCAGAGGAGGTATTGGGGACAAGGGCTGCATCTCCGATGGGCAACTCGTCAACTCAATCGACCAAGGCATCAACGGTTCAGCCTGCGTCTGCCAGTCAACACGAAGACAGGTCCGCCCCTGAGACGAAAAAGGACGTCAGACAGGCCCTCAAGGACGAGCTCGGCGCATACTGCGGCGGGGACGTTGCGAAGATGAAGCGGGTACTGAAAGATGTATCCAAGTTTACGACCGCCGAAGGCAAGGAGCTTTCAATCTCCGACATAGACAAGGCCAAAGAGGGCTGGGTGGGCAAGGCGTTGTCTACCCTCAGGGATCTGACCAAGAAAGGCTCTGCGCCAGAGATGGCGTGTCAGCTTAACCCGGAAACATGCGCTGACTCCAACTTCAGCCCTGATGCCCAGGGGAACCTGATCGCAAGCTGTACGCATCCTGAGGGCAACGGCGCATGTGCCCCGGGCAAGGGGAAAACGTACTGATGTTGGAATTTATCGAAGGTAGCCATACCTATCTCTGGAACGGGGTGCAGGTGCCGAGCGTGACGCAGATTCTGCGTGAGTGGGTCAAGCTCCGTTCCGATCGTGGATATGTGCATACCATTACGGGCAACTCTGTTGACGTGACAACGTTTGAGAACGCAGGCGACTTCGGAACGGCGGTACACATGGGGGCTAAATTGATCATGACGGGGGGCCTCGATTGGGAGGCTCTCGATCCGGCTCTTGTGCCGCCGCTCAGACAGTTTGAAAAGTGGCTCGACGACTACAATGTGAGGCCGATATATATCGAACAGCCCATGTATTCACCGAAGCACATGGTGGCAGGTACGCCGGACATAATCGGCGTGGTGCAGGGGTTCACCCACATTGACATCACAGACATAAAGACCGGGCTTGTCAACGAGATGGTAGGGCCTCAGACGGGCGGGTATGAGATCATTTTCCGAGATACGGAGAAATATCGAAAACCAATCGTCAGGCATGAGCTTATCCTGCCCCGCGATGGGAGCCCATACAAATATAACCTGTTAGATAATACACGGGACGAGCTCTTTTTTCTTTCAAAGCTTTTTCAATATCAATTCCTCAAAAATCGATAAAGGAGGTTCCAGTGGAAGCATCAATCAGCTTTTTAAACAACAACGAGGTCCAGAGCATTGAGAAGAAGGCCTCGGACATAATGTCTCAGGCCGCTGCGCTCATAGTCACGGACCATGAGCAGGAACAGGTCGGCATAGAGTTTATCAAAGGCATAAAGGCCCTGAAGAAGGACGTCGAGGAGACTTTCGGCCCGATCAAGAAAAAGACGCATGAGGCGTGGAAGGAGTCGGTCGCTCAGGAAAAGAAGCATTTGGAGCCTCTTGAGGCCGCCGAGAAGATGATCAGGGGCAAGGTCGTATGCTTTCAGGACGAGCAGGAGAGGCTCCGCAGAGTGGCGCAGGCAAAACTCGAAGAAGTGGCCCGCAAAGAACAACAAAAACGATTAGACGTGGCGGCCAAGAAGGTAAACACCTTGCTTGAAAAATCGACTGACCTTAACGGGCAGATAGCCGACCTTGAAACCGCAATTATTGCCAGCATAGATGATACGGAATTGACAGCGATAGAGGCCAAGCTGGACTTGCTCAGGGCAAAAAGGGACGCGCTTGATCAGGCTGTCTACAACAAACAGGCCGAGGTCGAGCAGGCTCAGTACGTTGCGCCCACGCCGATGGTTGCTCCGGCCGCCCCAAAGGTACAGGGCGCGTCAAGCAGGGTGAAGAAGAAGGCACAGATATCGAATCCGATGGCGCTTATAAAGGCAGTAGCCGCTGGGACAGTACCGCTTGGGGCGATAACGTTTGACATGAGCGTCCTTGATAAGTTGGTAAATGCAGGGGCGATCATACCGGGCGTGGTCTTTACTGAGGAGAGGTCACTGACTGTAAGATAATGTTGCTTCACTGACTAAATCATTATGTCAAGGGTACGAAATACCCTATTTCACACAACATTAATTTAAAGGAGTTGCAAAGTGAAAAACACGGTAGAAGAGCGGGAATTAAAATGCGTGCTCAACGATGAAGAAATACTGAGATACTCGAGGGAGCTTGCAAAAAAAAATCAGGACAAGGACGATGCTGAACAGGCCAAGAAGTGCGTGATTGCCGACTACAAGGACAAGATCGAATCCTTTACGGCCAGCATCGGCCTGCTTGCCCGTAAAATCTCCAGCGGCTATGAGCATAGACCTGTCAAGTGCACTTGGGCGTATGACTATGAGAAAGGCAAGAAGACTCTCTTCCGGGACGACACTTGCGAACGCGTAGACACGGCAGATATAACGCCCTATGAGCGCCAGCAGCACCTTGGGCTGGACGGAGGCCCTGATGAGGAGGTTTCTGCGGAGGAGCCACACACACCGGAGCCGACAAGAACAACCAGAGGGCGCAAGCCCAGGGCGACGGCGTAATCTAAACCCGGACAAGTATTCGGGTGTATCCAACTTGCGCAAATTAGCAAACTGAACATCTTGCTTGAGCTCGCTCTTGATCAGTCATCCGGATTTTCCGGATGACTGATCGAACAGTTAAAGAATTTTTGACAGTTGAAGATGGCGGGGATATGAAGACAAAAGAGGTGTATAGATGGCGAGGATACGGACGATCAAACCAGAGTTTTTTACGCATTCAGGGTTGGGAGAGCTGTCAGCTCATCACAGATTGCTGTTTGCAGGCCTCTGGACGCAGGCAGATCGTGACGGAAGGCTGAAAGATGACCCGAAAAAGCTGAAAGTCGTGCTGTTGCCGTATGACGACGTTGATGTCGATGCCATGCTGACAGGACTGGCAGAGTATGAAGAGGCCTTTATAACGCGCTATGAGGTGAAGGGCGAAAAGTATATACAGATTAATAACTTCCTTGACCATCAGCACCCGCATATAAAGGAACCTCAAAGCACCATGCCAGCACCGTGCAAGACTGGTGCAAGAACCAGACGAGCACCAGTCCGGCCCGCAGTAGTAGGAAGGGAAGGGAAGGGAAAGGAAGGAGATATAGGAAGGGAAGGAGATAGGATGGAAATTCCGGACTGGATTCCTGTCGAGCCTTGGCAGGGATTTTTGGAAATGCGGGAGGCTAAGAAAAAAAAGCCGACGTCACGGGCGCTACAGCTCATCATCGACAAGCTGGCCCAGTGGCGAGAGCGCGGCCACGACCCCGCGGAGATTTTAAACAAGGCCACGGTAAACGGCTGGACGGACGTCTACGAACCAAAAACAGAGCAAGGAGCCCCGAATGGAACGATCGAGCGCAATCAGGGACATAATCACACTGCCCGAACGCAGGCAGGAGGCATCAGAGGCGACACAAGCCGTTTCGCTGGCACAGCGGAAAAGTTTGACGGAGATTAAGGCGGCCATCCAGCAGGGGCGCTCCGTCAAGGCAAGTGAACTAATGCAAATACCTCTCCGCTACAGGGGGCAAGGCCTTCCTGACAGCAAGTCGGCGCGTCGGGCTCTGGAAGTCTTTCGCTCGAAGCAAAGTCTTTTCCTGACAGGCATTACAGGCTCCGGCAAGACCCGTGTAGCCGTAGCACTTCTCAACGATTTTTTTGCAGAGAGCCTGGTCGAGGACGAAACAAGGGGCGCGCGCACGACAAAGGGCAATCCTGTTTTCCTGTCGGCAGTCGAGCTCTTGCTTGAGATAAAAGAGTCCTGGCGAAAAGAAGAGGACGCGGCGGCGGAATCGGAAAAGCGGATCCTCGATAAATACTCGAAGGTGCCTGTGCTGGTTATTGACGATCTCGGAGCTGAGAAGATATCCGACTGGTCCAGGCAGGTGATGTATCTGCTGATAGACCGCCGATACAGGAATTGCAGTCAGACGATCATCACGAGCAACCTGACGCACCAAGGGCTTGCGGACCAGTTAGACGCGCGCATAGCCTCGAGGGTGGCTGAGATGGGCGCTGTGATAGACATGGGGTCGACAGACCACAGGGTAAAGCGAGGACAAGCATGAAGCGGCTTTTTCATAAATTCGGCGCGATCCCGACGAAGGTCGATGATATCCATTTTGCATCGAAGAAAGAGGCCCGGTATTATCAGGCGCTGAAGCTTCGCCAGAAAGCCGGAGAGGTGGTTTTCTTCCTCCGTCAGGTCCCGTTTCATCTCCCGGGTGGTGTCCGCTACGTTGTGGACTTTCAGGAGTTTCGCGCGGACGGGACGGTAGCGTTCATCGACGTCAAGGGCATGAAGACCTCCGAGTACATCATGAAAAAGAAGTTGGTCGAGAGCCTGTATCCGATAACGATTGAGGAGGTGTAGATTGCCGGGGAAGATGACCGTGAAAGAGGCTGCTCATTATTTTGGAAAGCACGAAGATACTATCCGTCGCTGGATAGCGGAGGGCAAATTAAAAGCCGAGAAAGACCTGGGAGGGCGTGACTGGTGGATTCAAAAAGACCAAAATCTTCCACTAATCGAAAATTAGTACGACACTTCCCGACACTTTGCCACATTGTGCCGTAGACATGCCTTTCTCCCCCCCTTATAATCCCCCTATGAGCAGCAAAAACGTTTTGATGCCTCAACAAAGACTTTTTGTGCATGAGTACTTGATTGACTTAAACGCCATGCAGGCCGCAATAAGAGCAGGCTACAGTGAAAAGACAGCCGGTTCTCAGGCGTGCCGACTGTTGAAGAATGTCAAAATCAAGGCCGCTATAGACAAGGCCCTTGAAAAACGAGCCCAAAAACTCGAGATCACGGGAGACAGAGTTCTCCAGGAGATCGCTAAGATAGGCTTCTCAAACATGAGGGACTTTATGCGGTGGGGCCCTGGTGGAGTTAGGCTTAAAGACTCTGACGAGCTGACAGAAGAGCAGGCCGCTTGTGTTTCAGAGGTAGTGGAGACTGCCACGGAGTCTGGCGGGTCGATACGGTTCAAGCTCCATGACAAGCTTTCTGCCTTGGAGAAGCTCGGCAAGCACCTGAAGCTCTTCACGGACGTATCCGAGCAGAAGGTCGATTTTACGGACGAGACGCCGAGGATTGACGATGCTGAGCGCAAGGCAAGCGAACGCCTCAACCAGATAAAGGGCAGACAGTGAACGGAGCCGAACACATAAAAAGACTGAATGAGCTGAAGGCGCTTAGGGCGCCTTTTGAACCGTTTTGGAGGGAGGCATATAACTACACCTATCCTCTGCGCGGCCAGAAATTCGGCTCGGACAACCTACCGGCAGAGGCCGCAAGGTCTGCCGCAGCTTCTATTCAGGCCAGCATCTACGATTCCACCATAAAAGACGCCGTGAGGCTACAGGTCTCCGCGCTGGTCAGCGGCCTTACTCCAGCGAATTCGAGATGGTTCGGTTGTGAGATTTTCAATATCGACAACAAAGAGGCCGAGGATTGGCTCGATGAGGCGGCCGACACCGTCTGGCAGAATATACACGCGTCAAACTATGACGTAGTTGCGTTCGAGGCGTTCATAGACATGGTGGTATCAGGTATGGGGCCGATCTATATAACCGAAGGCGCTCTTGGGACCGGACAGCCATATAACTTCCAGCAGTGGCCCCTGCATTCGGTCTATTGCGCGGACTCTACAGGTATGGGGCTCGTGGACACTGTCTACCGGTCGTATATGCTGACGGCGGAGCAGGCGGTAAACGATTTCGGGGATGAGGTCAGTGAGCAGGTAACAAAGGCCGCTGAGAAAAAGCCTGACCAGCGCTTCGAGTTTGTCCAGGCTATATACCCGAGGAAGAACGCAAAAAAGCTGGAGCTTCCGATTGCCTCCGATCACATCGAGGTGAAAGGAAAAAAGGTTGTGCGTGAGTCAGGCTTCCATGAAATGCCGGTCGTGGTGCCGCGTTGGCAGGTTATCCCTGATTCGGTCTATAGCGTCGGCCCGGTCGATGACGCTCTGCCGGACGTCAAAACCCTCAACAAGGTCGTTGAGCTCGTGCTTTCTAACGCAGACCTTGCCATAGCCGGTATGTGGGGGGCGGTCGACGACGGCGTGCTTAATCCTCGCGCCGTGAAAGTGGGGCCGAGAAAAGTTATTCCTGTAGGACATAAGGACAGCTTCTTCCCTCTCACGAGCGGCACCAAGTTCGACATAGCGGTGCTTGAGATAGATAGGCTTCAGAAGTCTATACGCAAACTATTGATGGCCGATCAGCTTCAGCCTCAGGACGGCCCTGCCATGACGGCCACCGAGGTGCATATCAGGACTCAGCTTGTAAGACAGCTCCTTGGGCCGATGTACGGCAGACTTCAGGTTGAATTCCTGCAGCCTTTGGTCAGGAGGTGCTTTGGTCTCGCGTTGAGGGCCGGAGCGTTAGGCCCACCGCCCCAGGCATTGGAAGGCAAAGTCTCCGTGATCAAATACACCTCGCCGCTTGCCAAGGCCCAGAAGTTCGAAGATGTTGGGGCCATGGAAAGGTTTGAGGGTGGCCTATTCGCCATCGCCCAGGGCGTTCCAGCTGCGCTTGATATTTATGACCTTGACGAGGCTATAAGGAAGAAGGCGAACCTGCTTGGAGTGCCGCCTAAACTCATCAGGGATGAAAAAGAGGTAAAGACGGTACGCGAGACCAGGGCCAAGGCGATGGAACAGGCAAAACAACAGGAGCAACAGAGCAAGCTTCAGGAGAAGATCGCTCCGCAGATGATGAAAGGGGACACGGTGAATGCCTAAAGCAATCGAACCCATAGGCTCAAAAATTTACAGTCGCATCTTTCAGCAAGACCATGACGGTCAGGCTGTGCTGGATGAGTTGGCCCGGTTGTACTATGACAGGGCGAGTTACTCACAGGGCGATACGCATGAGACGGCGTTTAAAGAGGGGCAGCGTTCGGTTGTAGCTTACCTTATACGCAAGTGCGGGCTCGTCGAGGAGGAAGATGAAGACCAAGAGGGTACTGACCGATAAGGGGTGGCTTTTAACTGAAGTTGAGGAGGAAGATACGGATGCCGGAAGGACAGGACAACCAGAATCAGACGGGGGCGAGCGGTCAGCAGGATCAGACAACTCAGGGACAGGCTCAGGCGACACTCCTGGGCGACGCAAGCGCGGCAGGCCAGCAGGCAGATAGCGCCCAGACGGCTCAGGATAATCAGGACCCGTGGGAGGCCGAAGACTGGCATAAGCTGGTTCCTGAGAAGTTCAGGGATGAGAAAGGGGAACTCAAGATCAAGGATATTGCAAAATCCTACATCGGCCTTGAGAAGAAGCTCGGGGCCGGTGAGGCGCCGCCGAAGACCCCGGACGAGTACAAGATAGATATAAAACTTCCCGAGGGCGTAGAGCTGAACAAGGAGCAGATGAAGAGCTTCCTTGCCTCGTGTCACGCCACAGGGATGACGAACAAGCAGGTTCAGCATGTTATGGACAGGTACGCCGGGGTGATAGGCGAGCAGTTCAAGGGCCAGGTCAGTACCAAGGAACAGGCCGAGGCAGAGCTTAAAAAGGTTTGGGGCGACTCTTACGGCGAGAACGTGGCATTTGCCCAGAAGGCCTTTAACGCCCTCGCGGACGATATCGACAGGGCGGCTGTCAATCAGGTAGGCAATAGCCCGGCCGTACTGAAGATGCTTGCGAAGATCGGCAGGAACCTGAAAGAGGATACCTCGCCCACCGGGAGCCCGGCAACGGGCATAACCGAGGAAGAGATACAGACCTTGCAGAGGTCGAAGGCATACTTCGACCCCAAAGACCCCGAGCACAATGCCGTGAAGTCAAAGGTGACGGCCTATTACCAGCGGAAGTTCACAAAGAAGGCAGGATAGAAGGGACAACCGAAAGGCCCCTTAAGGCGTTTCAGCGCAGCACCCACAATTCAAGCAGGCCCGTCACAGAGCCGGACAACCCAAAAGGCCCGGCAAGCATGGCGGATAACTTCGCGAGAGTTAGCGATTCATTAACAAAAAACTAATTTTTCAGGAGGAATCCGCCATGTCTTTTCAGATCACCGAAGCGTTTGCAAGCCAGTATTCCAGTAACTTTCTCATCCTTGCACAGCAGAAAGAGTCTCGCTTAGAGGCGTGCGTCGATGTTGACCACGACATCGTGGGCGCATCCAAGTCCGTTGAGAGGATAGGCTCGACCGAGGCTTACGACATCACGACCAGGCACGCCGACACCAAGTACGTTGATACGCCCCACTCCAAGAGGTGGCTTGATCTCACAGACAAGGGGTGGGCTGACCTCGTCGACGATCAGGACAAAATCCGGTTGCTCGCGGACCCGACAAGTGAATACCTCAGGGCAGGCGTAATGGCGCTGAACAGGAAGAAGGACGATGTCATCATTGCCGCCCTGAGGGGCAGTGCGAGATCGCAGTCTGACGGAAGCATAGTTCTTCCCGCCGCGCAGAAGATAGCCGAGGGTACCACGGGCCTTACAGTGGCTAAGCTCCTTTCCACCAAGCAGATCCTCGATGAGGCCGAAGTGGACGAGGACGAGCCGAGGTTTATAGTCGTCTCCGCTGAGCAGATAGCGGACCTTCTCGGCACCACGGAGGTCAAGAGCTCAGACTACAACAACGTCAAGGCCCTCGTTGAGGGCAAGATAGACACCTTTCTTGGCTTCAAGTTCATCCGGTCTGAGCGTCTGCCCAAGACCGGCACGGCCCGTTTCTGTCTCGCATGGGCAAAGACAGGCCTGAGGCTCGGCATAGGCAAGGACATCGTAACTGCAATAGACAGGCTCCCGGGCAAAAACATGAGCGTACAGGTTTACGCCTCGATGAGCCTCGGCGCCGTGAGGACGGAGGAAGCCCGCGTAGTAGAAGTGGCCTGTAAGGAAGCGGCCTAAGGCTGAATAACGACCCATAAACCATCAGACCCGGGGGCGGTATGAGCCCCCGGACTTAAAACGGAGGTATAGAGATGGCTGTAACGACAGAGAAGTCTACTCAGGTGACGAACATGGAGGCGGCCCCGCCCGTAAAGCTCGCGGCAGGAGAGCTTCATGGCAGGATAAGGATAGCGCGTTTCACTTTCACTCAGGGTGCCGCCGCCGGAGACGCAAACTCCACGGCAGACCTCGTTAAGCTTCCGCCCGGCAAGAACATCACGCTTCTTAAGAACCTCTCAAGAGCCACCTGCTCGGCCCTTGGTGCCGCCAGGGTGCTCGATATAGGGCATACAGGGTATACGAACATAGACGGCACGGTCGTTGCGGCCGCCGCCGACGTCTTGCTCGACGGGGGCGATGTGTCCGCCGCCGCAACCCTCGCCATGGGTGCAGGCACAAACGCCTTGACCGCAAACGATGCTTTTGTTTTTGACAACAAGACAGGCGTGACGCTTCAGGCGAAGGTACTCGGCGGCACCATCCCGGCCGGCGCAACGCTCAACGGCTACTTCACTTACATCGAGGACTAAGAAGCATTGAGGGGAGAGGCCTAACAGCCTCTCCCTGCTTTTAACCCGGAGGCTTCATGTCTTCAGCCATATCCATCTGCACAAATGCGCTCCTTCTCCTCGGTGGAAGTCCTATCGCCTCGTTTGACGAGGCGACCGACTCAGCCCGGCTATGCTCGAACCTGTGGCCTACGGTCAGGGATGCGGTGCTACGTGCTCATCCGTGGAACTGCACGATAAAGAGGGTCGCACTGGCCCCAAAGGGAGAAGCGCCTGTCTACGGGCACGGATATGCCTTTACCCTGCCATCAGACTGCTTGAGATTCCTTGATGCTGATACGGCCTATGAATACACCCTTGAAGGCAGAGACATCCTCGCTGACGAGAACCCGCTGTATATCCGATATCTCTACAGGAACGAGGACGTCAACACGTACGACGCGCTCCTGTGTGATGTGCTCACGGCTGCTATGCAGGCGCACCTGGCCTATCCGACAACCAAGTCTACGACTCAGCAGGAAGCGGCATGGAAGCTTTTTTTCGAGAAGCTAAAGCTTGCTCGCGCGGTCGACGGGCAGGAAGGATCACCAGAGACGTTCGGGGATTTTCCCCTGATAAGCGCAAGAGGCTGAGTTGGGCAAGGTCCATATCATACAGTCGAACTTCTCAGGCGGCGAGATAGACCCCAAGCTCAGGGGCAACGTCGGCATACCGCGCTATCAGAACGGCCTTGAGACGCTTCTGAACGCCTATCCGCTTATCACCGGTGGTGCCACGCGCAGGGGCGGGTTGAGATTCGTTGATAACGAGGGGACCGGCAAGACCCTCAAACTGGTTCCCTTTACTATTTTCAAAAAGGATGTAACGCCTGCTGTCCTGCAGGGCTATGTTGTCGAGCTTAGAAGCGACAACCTTATTTTTTTCTACACGAACGTGGCCATAATAAAAAGCGGAGGCGTGCCGTATTCTATAGCCAGCCCCTTCATCGACGCTGACCTCACGAAGGTCAGGTATGCACAGTTCAATAACGTCCTTTATCTGGTACACCCGGACTTTGCCCCTCAGCGGCTTGTCAGGACTTCGGACGTGAATTGGGGGATAACTGCCGTAGCGTTCACTCAGCCAGCCACTCCCCATTGGGACGCCTCTACAGGCTACCCTTCGGCGCTGACCTTTTTCGAACAACGGATGATACTGGCGGCAACAAAGACCGACCCTCAGACGATTTGGGGCAGCCAGAGCGGGGTTATTACGAACCTTGTAACAGGGACGGGGGACAGCGACCCATTTAAGTTCACGCCCTCGGCGGCGACCTCGAATATCGTTCATCTTGCCGCGATCAAGCATATCCTTGTTGAGACCTATGACAAGGAGCTATCCATACAGGGCGGCATAGAAAAGCCGTTGACGCCTACGAATGTCCAGATAAAAGAGCTGGCAGGGTATGGATGCCACGAGAAAGTCAAGCCCCTTGTGGTTGGTGGGGAGCTCCTTTTTGTGACCCGGCATGGCAAGAAGCTCCGGGCCCTGAGCTATGCGATAGAGGATGACCGTTTCAGGGCGCCTGACGTAAGCATCGTGTCCGGACATCTCACGGAGGGCGGCATCGAGCAGATGGCCTACACTGTCGAGCCGATACCCATGATCTGGGCGGTAACGACAGACGGAGACCTCCTCACGGCAACCTTCGACCGCGATCAGGACGTGATCGCCTGGGCGAAGCACGCGACTGATGGAGCTTTCAAGGATGTCGTCGTAATCCCGTACAACGGTACCGACCAGGTATGGGTTGCTGTTGAAAGGACTGTGAACTATGTCACCAATACTTATGTTGAGGTCCTTGACCCGAGCCTGAATACCGATTCGGCCGTTGCAGGCGAGGACTCATCAGGCAAGGCGACATGGACGGGGCTGACACACCTCGAAGGGAAAACGGTTGATATCGTGGCTGATGGTGCGGTCATGCCTTCTCAGGTTGTGACTGGTGGGCAGATAACGCTCCCGAGGAACGCTTCCGCCGTAGAAGTCGGCCTCCATTACGAGTCGATCATCAAGGACCTGCCTCCAGGGATACCTACGGCCATAGGGACAGCTCAGGGGCAGGCCGTGAGCGTCAATAAGGTGATAGTCAGGCTCCATAACTCGGCAGGGTGCGAAATAAACGGGGAGGTAGTCCCGTTTAAACAATATGGGGAAGACTTTTTTGCCAAGTACATGAAGAACTTCCTTGCGGACGGGGGATACTATGCGGACGGCTCCATAAGCGCGGTGGGAGGCGAAAAACCGTATTTATTCACCGGCGACAAGAGCATCAACACACTCGGATGGGATAAAAAAGGCGTAGTCACCATCAAACAGACTCAGCCGCTGCCCTTTACAGTACTCGCGATTATCAAGGAAGTCACCATAAACGGGTAAGGAGAAGCGGACATGAAGCTACTGGAATTTTTTCAGGATGATAACGGCGGACTTTCGATGTCGAGGCTACTGACGTTCCTCATGGTGTCGGCTTACCTCATCATGGCCTCTCGGATTGCGGCCGCCACAGACATTATCCCTGACGTGCCGCTTCAACTCGGCGGGCTTATTACCCTTATCTACGGCATAAACAAGTTCGGCACCAAGAAGGAGGACTCAGTTGAAAAATAATAGGTTTTTGTTCTCGATTTTTGCGGTACTTCTGCTCGTAACCTCTGTTTTCGGCGCAGACCAGCGGATACAGTCAACAGAGAAGATGATCGGGGCGAATCATCCTTCGCTCACCGATACGCTCAACCGCCTCAGCCTCGTCGAGCATGACAATGAGGGTAAGCACAAGGCCGCAAATATATACCTAGACTTGATAACCAAAAGTCCTTGGGTTGACGTAAGGGCTTTTGGTGCTCTTTGCAATGGGGTCGCTGACGATGCCGCCGCTATTCAGGCGGCTGTTGATTATGCCGTGGGCCTATCGCCGAACGCCGTAATATTCTTTCCACCCGGTAATTGCCTGATAGGCACGGGCATTACCCTCTACAGCGATATGCGATTCATGGGCGCGGCTTCAGGCAACGGGATTTCTATCATATCGCCAACGACTTCGATGGCCACGGGAGAATATCTTTTCAAGTCAGACAGTCTCTCTCGGGTCTACATCGACAATCTTTCCTTCAGGGTGCTTTCAGGCCATGCCAAGTATCAGCTTGTACACGGGATAAAGGCGTGGGGTCTCAACCGCTGGCAGATGCGTAACGTGTATATGCACGGCTTCAATATCGCTCTGGATATACGGAAGGGCGCGACACAGGAAGCGAACAATGGCCTATTTGACGGGTTGATATTGCAGTATTCAAAGACAGGTGCGGTTGTTACAGGGCAAGATATAAGGTTTGTCCATCCTACGATAGAGCAGAACAAGATCGGAATGCTCATCGGGGACATATACTCAAGCGGAGACTCGCACAATAAATCCATCACGCTGGAAGGCGCGCACTTCGAGAC
>ERZ1292633.191-Hain-H41-02um-R1-191-length-82062-cov-6_pt2 | contig 80276 bp, 78 predicted proteins | sample MGYA00564406_ERZ1292633 | MGnify/ENA primary metagenome ERZ1292633 (study PRJEB36523, sample SAMEA6512639) | groundwater metagenome | collected 2019-01-08 | study: AquaDiva: Metagenomics assemblies of 32 groundwater samples
CGCCCGCACCCGTGTAAGCGCTCAGCCATGTTCGCGCGGCGGCCGCGTTCCTAAACGGGCCGACGACCAACCGTCGCGTGCGGTTCCACACCGCGCTGGCGCAACTTTGCCCGGCAAAGCTGGTGGCATGTTGCCGCGCGAGGCGGCGACAATCATAACCAAGCGCGGAGACGTCCGACCCCGTTGCGACCTGCACCCATGCGCGCGCTGGGTGGCGGCGGCGCGCTTCGGCCTCTTCGCGGGCTGCTGATTCCGCTTCGGTGCGGCGACGGGTCTCAGCCTCCGTACGGCGGCGTGTTTCGGCGTCGGCAGCGGCGGTTGCGCGGGTTGCCGCAGACTCTATTAGTTGCCTTGTCCGACGCTCGGTGGCAATCGCCTCCATCTCTTGCAGCGACAGCGACCCTGCGCTGGCGGCACGCTCAGCCTCTGGCACGGCTATGCTCGCGACCATCGCATCGAGCGACCAACCGGGCACAACGCGCGTTTCAGCAGCGGAGGCTGGGGCGGACGTTGGCGCTGCGACGACAGGCTCGGTCGCGGGCGGCGACACCGCCTCTGTCGTACGGATGACGATGACCCCAGCGGGCGTGACGTTAGGCGGGCCAGCGACAGAGCGCGCGACGGGCGTTGGGGCTGGCGTTGGTGGGGCTGGCGTGGCTTCGGGCACGGGTTCAATCGGCTCTGGGAGCGACTGCACGATTGGCACCGAAACGCGCACGGGTTCGGGCGGGGGCGGCGGAGGAGGAGGCGGTGCACTGCTGATTGCCGGAGCAGAAGTCACACTAGGCACGGGCGCACGCATTGGCGCGGGCGTTGCGGCAGCCACCGTTGTTCGCTGACCACGCGAACCGCGCTCCCGACTGCCTCGGCGCACCACCCGGCCAGTGTCTGTGGGCGGCACAGGGGTTGGCGCCGCGACAGCTACCACAGTTCGCGCTGCCATCCGCGACGGCTGTGCCCGCACCACCTCATAGCTTGGGAAGCGGCCAAAATGGGCTGCGGACGCGAGCTGCGCGGGGGTCAGCCGATCCATCATCGCGAAATAGGGCTCCAACCCGTCGGCGAGCTGGCGTGGCATCGTCGCCCGCGCAATCTCTCGCGCCTCATCCGGCCTGCCATTCATCGCCAATATCATCGCGCGCGACCGCCATGCAGCGCGATCCTGTGCGCGCAACAACGGCCCCAGCATTTGCACCGCACGGTCCGCTTGCCCCGATATGCCAAGCGAAATGGCTATGCGCCGCGTCAATTCAGCTGATGGATGCGAAGCGGCGGCAACTGCATAATCGGCCTGTGCCCGCGCCTGTTCACCCATCAGGTCATAAGCAAGGCCACGATCAGCAATATAGGTGCGGTCAAGCCCGCCAGCGGCAATCGCGGCGTCGAAATAGCGCATAGCCTGCGGAGCATCCTCAAGCCGCACCATCGCTGCGCCCATCGCCGCCTTGATAATGGGGTCGCGCGGAGCCTGAACTTCCGCCCGCGCCAGAAAGCCGATAGCGGCACGACCATCACCCAATACCAACGCTGCACGGCCCGCCTGTGACAGCGCAAACCAATCGGCCGGGTCCGCAGCTATGCGCGACAAAGCGCTGGTCAAATCACGTTGCGCGGCAAGACGCGCCGCAGTTTCTGGGTCAAGTTCTACAACTGTGGCGGGGGCTGAAACGCTAGAGGGAGGCGCGGTCTGCGCCACCGCCAAATACGGTTGCAAAAATAACAGTGCAAGAGCGCCCGCACTGGGCAATATCGCCAGTCGCAGCCTCGATTTTCTCATACCCATAAAGTCACACTAGCACTTCACACGGGCAAGGACAGCCCCATCCATCATAGATGAAGCGCAGTCCAGCGTGGCGGGACCACCCTACTGGTTCGATTGACGGCCTAGGAAACGCGGGATGGTCGGAAAATTATCGTCACCGTCATCATCATTACCATCGCCTGCGTTGCCCGTGTCTTCACGCGACGATTCCATGCGCGACAGCGCCTTCATCCGCTCAAACAAGGTGCCACCCGTTGCTGCAACCGGTTCGGGGGCCACTGGTTCCGGCTCTGCATCAGCAGGCGGCAAAGTTGACGCACGCGCTATGGTTGGGAAAATATCTTCGTCGTCACCATAGGTCGGCACGGCTTCATTTGCCCTGCCTTCGGGCAGGTCAGCCGCCATATCGAGCACCAGTTCCTCCAAATCTTCATCTTGCGCTTCTTCGGCTTGTTCGTCGAGCGAGGCAAAGCCAGGTGACGGCTCCAGATCGAGCGGCTCCACTTCGTCTTCAGGTGCCGCAAATACCGGATCGGCGGTTGGCACGGGGGTCAAAGATGGCGCGGGCACAAAGCTGGCCGGCGCTAAACTCGCCGGTGCAACGGCAGGGCGCGATTGAAACGCAAACCCTTGACGCTGAACACCACCCTGCGCGCCCAAATCGAGGCCGGTGGCGACAACCGAAACACGGATGCGGCCATTGAGCGCAGGGTTGAACGCCGACCCCCAAATGATGTTGGCATCATCATCAACCAAGTCGCGGATATGATCGCCCGCTTCCTGCAGCTCGAACAAGCCCATATCTTCGCCGCCAGAGATGGAAATGATAACACCTTTGGCGCCCGCCATGCTGACCCCGTCGAGCAACGGGTTGGCAATGGCTTGTTGCGCGGCCATGAGCGCGCGTCCCTCACCCTCGGCTTCACCCGTGCCCATCATCGCCTTACCGGCGTCGCGCATCACCGATTTTACGTCGGCGAAATCAAGATTGACGAGGCCGGGCATGACCATCAAGTCGGTGATGCCGCGAACGCCCTGTTGCAGCACCTCGTCAGCCATGCGAAATGCTTCGATAAAGGTCGTTTTGGCTTCGGCGACCATGAACAGATTCTGGTTGGGGATGACGATCAATGTATCGACATGTTTCTCCAACTCCTCGATACCTGCTTCGGCAGAACGCATCCGCCGCGCGCCTTCGAAACTGAACGGCTTGGTCACAACACCGACGGTCAATATGCCTTTCTCCCGCGCAGCCTTGGCAATGACGGGCGCAGCGCCTGTTCCTGTGCCACCGCCCATTCCGGCCGCGAGGAATATCATATGCAGGCCATCGAGCACTTGCTCAAGTTCGACAATCGATTCCTCGGCTGCTGCACGGCCGACTTCGGGCCGCGAACCCGCGCCCAACCCTTGCGTAATCTGCGCGCCCAGTTGAATGCGTCTTTCAGCGCTACTGGCATTCAACGCCTGCGCATCGGTGTTGGCGACCAGAAACTCTACGCCATCGACATGCGCCGCTATCATATTGGCAATGGCGTTACCGCCAGCACCTCCAACGCCAATGACAGCGATCTTGGGCTTCAATCCGTCCACTTGTGGGAGGCCAATGTTGATGCTCATATGATTACTCCTAACGACGAAATTTCAGTGTCAAATCACTAAATCTTGTGCCGCTAATGGTGGCGCGGCCACTATAATCTGAATCTTGGCACATTTTTGCACAGGATAGAATCCCCAAATTAACTATATTGCGGATTTATTTCACTTCGCCCTACTCCAAATCTTCGCCATACGCCGCCACCATGGCTGCGACTGCTCGTCCCGAGCGGTATCTTCGCTTGTCGGCCGGATGTCCAAAGGTGGATCAGCGGCATAGAGGATGAGGCCGACGGCGGTTGAGAAGGCCAGGCTTTGGTGCGACGGCGGCAGCCCAGTTATGCCGGATGGACGTGCCAACCGTGCTGATCCGCCCAGCACCGATTGGACATAATCCGCCATCCCTTTTAGCTCGCACGTCCCACCCGTCAGAACGACCTGTCTTTGGGTTGGGCCGCCGTCACCCATCCCCTTTAGCAGATTGCCAATTTGGGGGACAAAATGGTCCAGTCGCTTGCGGATGACTGCGTTTAATTGTGCGCGTGTGATTTTCGGGCTGTGCCCATCGTCACCTTCACCACCAATATCAAGCTGGTCCTGATGGTCGCGCGGACTGGAAATCGCTGATCCGTAAAAACATTTCTGCCGCTCTGCGACAGACCGTTTTATCCCAAACTCCGAGACAATATCGTCAGTGATGTCGTTCCCGCCCGCCGCCATTGTGGATATGCCCACTAACATTCCACCAGCAAATAGACCGATGTTGGTCAACGATGCCCCAATGTCGACCAATGCCACCCCGACATCGCGCTGTTCCTCGGTCAGGCTAGACAGCCCAGTCGCCATCATTGAGGCCACGACTTCACGAATGTCCACATGCGCTGCGCGCACTGCGGTAACCAAATTGCTCACGGGGCCACGGTCCGCTTCGACCACATGAACGGAAACGCCCAATTGATCTGCAAACAGTCCGGCGGGATCCTTAATCCCATGATGCCCATCGAGCATATAGTAAGTCGGTTGCGCGTGCAGGATTGCGCGGTCATCGCGGAGCACGGCGGCGCGGGCGCGCATGTGCAATTCGTTCACATCCTCCGGCTCAATCTGCTCATTGTTGAATTTATCGGTGTGAATTACTGTGCGACTGCTCAGCGAGTCACCGCCAAAACTTATCCACACCTGTTGCACTTCGATGCCGGCAACGCGTTCCGCCTGTTCTAACGCTTCCCTTACGCACCGATCAACGGATTGAATATCAACAACATAGCCGCGTTTAACGCCCATGCTTTCGCGTAGCCCCGTGCCCAGCGCATGGATTGTCCCATCCGCAGTCTGGCCAGCAATAAGCACCGCTATTTTTGCGGTGCCAACATCTATGGCGGTAAACAGTCTTTCGATGCGGGGCGGTGGCATGGCTATATGCTCTATCCGCCATGCGCAGCGGTCGGCGGCGTGGTCACAACCTGTCGATCGCCGCCGGAAATATTCTCAAGGTCGCCCAACGCACCCTCGCGGCCGGGGCGCAGGACAAATCGATCCGCGATACGCATGTCAAAACGTTGTATGCCGCGCCCCAACAAACGATTGACGCCGTCCATACGCGCAAATTCAACAAATGCCGCTTTTGCGCGATCCGCATCGTCGGGCAAAGCAAGCGTCTCGCCAGTCTTGAAATGCAAATCCCAGCGCCGATTTCCAATCCAACTGGCCCCCGATATTTGGGGTCGCAAGGCGGGAGCCGCGTCAAGCAACGCCTGCAAATGGCGCATCTGCGCCGGAGCATTTTGGCCAACCAATATCGGCAGACCCGGCATGGTAGCCGCATCAACCCCCGGCAACAGTCGACCATTATTGTCAATCAGCATATACGCACTGCGGTTCTGCCAGACGGCGACGGGCGAGCGTTCTACCAAGTCGATCACCAGCGTATCGGGTAAACGGCGGCTGACACGCGCATCGGCAACCCAGCCATATTGCAGCAATTCTGCCCGGACAGCATCTAGGTCAAGCGCCGCCATTGACCTGTCCTTATGATTGAGAGCGATGTCATAGACCCGCAATCGGTCAATACGATTGGCACCGACGACTTCGACCCTTCTGACCGTAAACCCTGCCCTGCCGACCGCTGCCACGCCCTCTGCGCGGACATAGGCGTTCACCCCTGTCACCTCGGCCGCTTGCCACCCGATCAGCACGAACAAAACCAAGAACAGGGCAATGAAAACACGGCGAATGATAGTGGGCGGCAAAGGCTGTGCCGCCAAAATCCGCCGCCACAAAGACGGGCCCCGCGTCGTGCGGCGCGGCGCGGATTTGGGCCGCGATGCCTTGCCCCGCCTGACTGACTGCGTCTTGCGCACACCCTTGCTCATAGCGCTTGCTCCACGATACGTTCAACCAGTTCGGCATAGCCTATGCCGCAATAGCGCGCCTGTTCAGGAACCAGGCTGAGCGGGGTCATGCCAGGCTGTGTATTCACCTCCAGCAAGAATATCCCGGCTTCACCCAGCTCGTCGTCCCAGCGAAAGTCGGATCGCGATGTGCCCTTGCATCCCAACAGACGGTGCGCATCGAGCGCTATGGTCATCATCCTGTCCGCGATGTTCTGCGGCACGTCGGCGGGGCAGACATGAACGGTCAGGCCATCGGTATATTTGGCGTCATAATCATAGAAGCCCCCCGATTTTACCCGCAATTCTGTCACTGCCAGTGCCGTATCACCCAACACGGCGACGGTCAGCTCGCGCCCTTTGATAAAGGGCTCGGCGAGCAATTCGGCAAAATCCTGCCACGGCCCCTTGGCATCGCGCGCTATCGGGTTACCATAATTGCTGTCGTCCTTGACGATGGCCACACCAACTGACGATCCTTCGTTAATCGGCTTAAGCACATAAGGGCGGGGCAGCGGGTCGCCGGAAAACAGCGTCTCACTCGCCACCACCTGCCCCACCGGCATCGGAATACCGTGCGGCACCAGCCGCTCCTTGGTCAGTTCCTTGTCGATGGCAATCACCGACGTCACCAACCCCGAATGGGTATAGCGCAGCCCCATTATATCGAGCATCCCCTGCACCGTGCCATCCTCGCCCGGCACGCCGTGCAGCGCGTTGAACACGACATCGGGCTTTGCCTCGGCAAGGCGCAGCGCCACGTCGCGGTCCATGTCGATCCGCGTGACGCGGTGCCCGCGCTCCTCCAGCGCGTTCGCAATGTCGCGCCCACCGGTCAACGACACTTCGCGCTCTGCCGACCATCCGCCCATCAATACGGCGACATGAAGTTTGGGAAGGCTCATTGGTTTCCCACCCTTTGAATCTCCCACTCAAGCAAAATCCCGCTTTGTGCCTTCACGCGGCGGCGTACCTCTTCGCCCAGCGCCTCAATATCCGCGCTGGTTGCATCGCCTAAATTGATAAGGAAATTAGCGTGCTTTTCGCTGACTTGCGCGCCGCCCATACGCAGCCCGCGACATCCCGCATCATCGACCAACTGCCATGCCTTATGCCCCGGCGGGTTTTTGAATGTCGAACCTCCGGTCTTGGTGCGCAATGGCTGCGACGCCTCTCGCGCTGCGGCAATCCGGTCCATCTCGGTTTGCACCATATCGGGATCGGCAGGGTGGCCGCGCAGCACGGCGGAAATCACGATGCAACCGTCCGGCAGTTCGCTATGACGATAGGAATAGCACAGCGCATCACGGGTGAGCGTCTGCATCGCTCCCGAACGCATCACGACAGTGCATCGGATCAGGCAATCAGCAACTTCGTGGTCATAAGCGCCGCCGTTCATCCGCACAAAACCCCCAACGGTGCCGGGGATCGAGCGCAGGAACTCGAAACCGCCGATTCCCGCATCGCGCGCGGTCGAGGAAACGAGGATACCCGAAGCCCCGCCGCCGCATTCGAGTGTGATTTCGTCAAGCTGCGCAACCGTGGCGAATGCCTTGCCCAGCCGGATAACAACGCCGCGAACGCCGCCATCGCGCACAATCATGTTCGACCCCAGACCCAGTGCCATGACGGGCGTCGCGGGGTCCAATTCGCGCAAAAAATGCTGCAAATCATCAAGGTCCGCTGGCTCGAACAACCAGTCCGCAACCCCGCCTGATTTGAACCAAACCAGCGGTGCGAGTGGTGCATTGGCCGTCAGTCTGCCGCGCACTTGGGGCATGGTGCACGCCACACTCACTTGACCCGCTCCGCTACAGCCGGGGCCAGCCCGGCCGCCATCTTGGTAATATCGCCCGCGCCAAGGCATATCACCATGTCGCCCGCGCCCAGATCACCTGCCTTGATAGCACCGGCCAGCACGATCGCCAGTGCGTCTGCATCGACAATCACTGTCGCTTGCCGGTGTCCGCGCTGCCGCAGCCCCGCAATCAATATATCCGATGAAACACCATCAATCGGCGCTTCTCCCGCCGCATAAACGGGCAATGCCAGCACCACATCCGCGTCGTTAAACGCCTGTTGAAAATCGTCCATATGGTCGCGCAGACGGGTGAAACGATGCGGCTGGACCACGGCGACAACGCGGCCCGCGCCAACCCCTTCGCGCGCGGCGGACAGCACGGCGCGGATCTCGACCGGATGATGCGCATAATCATCAATGACCGTGACGACGCCGCCAGTCACCGCAATTTCGCCGACCTTGGTAAAGCGCCGCTTGACTCCCGCAAAGCCGATAAAGCCGCTGGCGATTATCGCATCATCGACGCCCATATGCAGCGCCACGGCTATCGCTGCCAGCGCGTTCTGGACATTGTGCCGTCCCGACATCGGCAGGTGAATATCCTCAATCGTGCGCGTGGCACCGTCGCGGTCGCGCACGACGACATCGAAACGATTACCGCCTGGCCCCGGCACGACATTGGTGCCGCGCACATCGGCCTGTGCCGAAAAGCCATAGGTGATGATGCGGCGGTCACGAATGCGCGGGATGATCGCCTGCACCTCTGGATGGTCGAGGCACAACATCGCCGCGCCGTAAAAGGGAACGTTTTCGATGAACTCGACAAAGGCGTCCTTGACCGCTTCAAAACTGCCATAATGGTCGAGATGTTCGGGGTCGATATTGGTAACAATGGCGATTGTGCCATCGAGCCGCAGGAAACTTCCGTCGCTTTCGTCCGCTTCGACCACCATCCAGTCCGACGCGCCTAGACGCGCGTTCGACCCGTAATTATTGATGATGCCGCCGTTGATGACGGTGGGGTCGATGCCGCCTGCATCGAGCAGCGCCGCGACCAGGCTGGTCGTCGTCGTCTTGCCGTGCGTTCCCGCCACTGCGACGGTGGATTTCAGCCGCATCAATTCGGCCAGCATTTCGGCGCGGCGAACCAGCGGTATGCGGTGTTCCAGCGCCGCTTCCACTTCGGGGTTGCCACGCTTGACAGCCGTCGAGGTGACGACCACCGACGCGCCGACCACATTCGCCGCCGCATGGCCGATGGCCACCTTTATGCCCCGTTTGCGCAATCCCTCAACCACATAGGATTCCGCAATGTCTGACCCTTGCACCTGATAACCCAGATTGTGCATCACTTCGGCGATGCCCGACATGCCGATGCCGCCGATGCCGACAAAGTGGATGATACCGATGTCGGTGCCGACGCCTCTCATTTTGCGTCTCCGCCAAACATGACTACGACGCCTCTCATTTTGTGTCTCCGCCAAACATGCCTGTCACCCCTGCCGCAGCGCCACTGCGCCGCGCATTGGTCGCACCGCCGCCAACACGGATGACATCCATCAGCGGCGCACCGCCAGATTGCTCGACAAGGTCGGCCAAGTCACTGGTCGCGTTGGGCCGCCCGACGCCCAGCGCGCGGGTCGCCGCATTTTCGAGTGCGCCGGGTTCGAGCGCCAGTTTTTGCATTTGTTTGGCCAGTTCAACAGGCGTAAACTTTGGCTGCGGTATCGACCGCGCACCGCCGACCGCCACCATTTCACGGACATTATGCGTCTGATGGTCATCGGTGGCGATGGGTAACGGAACAAAGATCGCTGGCCTGCCTGCGCACGTCAGCTCGGCAATGGTCGATGCGCCTGCGCGTGCAATCACCAAATGCGCCCAGCGTAATTTTTCCGGCATATCGTCAATATAGGTCATCAGATTGGCAGGAATACCATGCGTCGCATAGGTCGCGCGCACCCGTTCAATATCTTCGGCCCGGCATTGCTGCGTCACTTGCAATCGCTGACGAAACGATAGCGGCATGAGCGTGAGCGCATCGGGTACGACCTCCCCCAATATACTCGCGCCCTGACTGCCACCCGTCACCAGCAAGCGGAATATGCCGTCCTCTCCCAGTGGCGGGAACCCCTCGGTCCGCAACACCCGCACCTCTTCACGTACCGGATTGCCGATCAAATGGACGCGCGATGCGGCGCTGGCTGGCATTCGCGCCACGTCGCGATAGGCGGTCGCAATCGCGTCCACACCGCGCGCTAGCAGGCGGTTGACCCGCCCTAACACGGCGTTTTGTTCGTGGATGAGGCAGGGCAATTTCGCCGAGCGTGCGGCCAGCAATGTCGGCAATGCCGGATAACCGCCGAAACCGATGACGGCAGCGGGCTCGAACGCCATGAACAATTCGCGCGCCATCGCCCGCCCACGCCAAATGGCAAGGCCAGCGCGCGCCCAGCCGACCGGGCCGCCGCTCATCCGCCCAGCTGGCAATATATGCGTCTGCATCCCTTCTGGCGCGCCCGGAATAGTCGCCCCGCGACCATCGGTAACCAGCGCAACATGATGGCCGCGCGCCATCAACTCGCCTGCCAGTGCATAAGCGGGGATCATGTGCCCCCCGGTGCCCCCGGCGGCAAGGATGAAATGGCGGGTCACGGTCATCGCGGGTTCCATCCAGAAAGGTTGATCGGTGGTGCGCGGTAGGGGTTACGGCGCGTCAACGCCAGCAACAATCCCATTGCGATTGACAATGCCCATAATGATGACCCGCCATAGCTGATGAACGGCAATGTCATCCCCTTTGACGGGACCATGTGTAGATTGACTGCGATGTTAATCAGCACTTGCCCGCCAAATTGCGCCACCAATCCGGTTCCGGCAAGGATGACAAATTGATCGCGTTCTTCGCGCATCCGTTGCAGCACGCGGACCACTAGGGCAACATAGATGAGCAGGATGCCAGCGCAAGCAAACAGGCCAAACTCCTCGCCTATCACCGAGTAAATATAATCCGTATGCGCTTCGGGCAGGCGGAACTTTTCGGTCCCCGTAAACGGCCCGCTGCCTATCAGGCCACTGTTCGCAAGTGTGTCCAGTCCGCGATCAACCTGGTGGCTGTCGCCCTCACCAAATATAAAGGCATTGATGCGGTTACGGCCGTTTTCGTAAAAGAAATAGGCCAGCATAGCGCCGCCAACGCACGCACCGCCCAGCCATGCCATAATCCGCATCGGCAGACCTGCCACAAACACCAAAACAATCCATGTGCCGACAAACAGGATTGTCTGACCCAAATCGGGCTGCATCATCAGCAAAACAATGATCAAGCCTGTTGTGATTCCGGTGAGCGAAAAAACCGGCAATTCCTCGTCCTCGGCCCGGCACGATAGCACCCACGCCATCGCCACCGCAAAAAGCGGCTTGAGAAACTCGGACGGTTGCAGGCGCAATGCCCCGCTGCCCAGCCAGCGCGTCGAACCATTGACTTCATGCCCGAACAGCAAAACTGCGAACAAGGCCGCGACACCGCCTACCGTGCCCCACAAGGCCATATGACGTAGTTGAAGCTTGTCGCGCATCGCCACAAACACCATGATGCCAATCCCGGTGCATACCCAAAAAGTCTGCCGCCACAGATAATAGAGTTCGCTCATATTCTGCCCGCGCCGCGCCGCCGCGCGCGCTGCAACGGGCGCCGCCACCGCTACCGCTACCAACCCGATGGCCATCAGACCAAGGATCATCAGCAACAGTCCACGGTCCACTTCTGCATACCATTTGGACAGCGCGCTACGGTCCGCGCGCGACAGCGGCTGCGGGCGACGGCGTCCGTGCAGTTCGGGTGGAATAGTCGGCGCTTCGATCACAGCTTCCTCGGCATTGCTCATCGCTCACCTCCCGGCAGCGCAGCTACAGAGGCTCGAAAGGCATCGCCGCGCGCCTCAAAATCGCGAAACTGGTCAAACGATGCACAGGCGGGTGACAGCAACACAATATCGCCGTTTTGTGCAGCGGTTGCCGCGTCCGCCACCGCTTGTTCCACTGTGCCACTATAGCTGCTTGGCACGCGCTTCCCCAGCGCGCGGGCGAACATCGCTGCCGCATCGCCGATCAAATACACATGCGCCACATGGCCCAGCCACGCCTCGCACTCGCCCAGCCCCTCGCCCTTTGCAAGCCCACCAAGGATCCAGTGGATGCGTGGGCGGGGTGCGGGGGGATAGGCGGCAAGCGCAGGCGCGGCCGACGCGGGGTTCGTTGCCTTGCTGTCGTTGACGAACTGGACGCCGCCAATTTCACCCACGCGTTCCATCCGGTGCGGCAGACCGGGGTAGGTCGATAGGCCCATCTCCACCTGTGCGGCAGATAGTCCTAGGCGCTCACAAACCGCCTTGGCCGCAGCAACGTTCTGGGCATTGTGCGGTCCTTGCAGCGCCGGCCATCGGGCAGGCACAGGCACCAGTATGTCGGTTCCCGATACCCGGATCAACCGATGATTGATATGACTTGCAATCATCCGGCAGCGATCATCATCGGTCGCTATAACCGCCACTTGATTGGCATATTGCATCGTAAAAAGACGCGCTTTTGAGGCGGCATAGGCCATGAAGTCACCGTCATAGCGATCGAGATGATCAGGGGTGATATTCAACAGAACAGCGACATCGCACGCCAATGAATGCGTCAGGTCGATCTGGTAACTCGACAGTTCGAGCACATAGACGCCGACCCCCGCCTCCTTTGGAGTCAACGCCGCCTGCGCCAATATGGGCAGGCCGATATTGCCGCCCATCGTTGTCAGCACCCCAGCGCTTTTCAGGATATGGTGGATCAGCGCCGTTGTCGTCGATTTACCGTTGGTGCCGGTTATCCCTACCACTTTGTGCGGCGGCAGATGGCTTCGCGCCTGTGCAAACAACTCAATATCACCGATGAGCGGCACGTTGGCGACGCGCGCTAGTGCGGCAATCGGATGGCGGTTGATTGGGACACCGGGCGACACCACCACGCCCGCCAGCCCTGACAAGTCGATGCTCAGCAGGTCGGTAATCTCTGCGCCCAGCGCCGCCGCTACGTCGCGCGCTTCAGCCTTGTCATCCCAAGCGACGACGCTGGCACCCGCCGCAATCAACGCCGCCACTGTGGCCAGTCCCGATCGTGCAAGCCCAAGCACCGCATATCGGCGGCCAGCAAAGTCCGGCCCAAGCGCAAAGATAGAGGCGTTTGCGTCGATCACCGGATCTTGAGCGTGGCGAGGCCCGCCAACGCCAATACAATGGAAACGATCCAGAACCGGATAACCACGGTCGATTCAGCCCAACCCAATTGTTCAAAATGATGATGAATTGGTGCCATGCGGAACACGCGGCGCCCAGTGCGCTTATAATAAGCCACCTGAATGATGACCGACAGCGCTTCGACAACGAACAACCCACCAACGATGGCAAGGACAATCTCGTGTTGGGCAGTCACCGCAATCGCACCCAGCGCCCCGCCGAGTGCTAGGCTGCCCGTATCGCCCATGAACACGGCGGCAGGCGGCGCATTAAACCACAAGAAAGCCAGGCCTGCGCCAATCATCGCACCGCAAAATATCGCTAAATCGCCTGCGCCGGGAATATGGGGGATGCCCAGATATTCCGCAAACTTCACATTGCCCGTCAGGTAAACAATGACGAGAAAGGTCAGGCTGGCGATGATGACGGGAAAGGTCGCAAGCCCATCAAGACCATCGGTCAGGTTGACGGCGTTGCCCGCGCCGACGATCACCAGCATCGCAAACACATAATAGAAATAGCCGAGGTGTATCGACATGCCACTGACAAATGGCAGATACAGGTCAGTCCCAGTGCGGTCGAGGATGAGCATGGTAGCGATTCCCGCGACCGCGAACTCCAAAAGCAACCGCACACGGCCCGACACGCCCTTATGGCTGCTCTTTGTCACCTTGTCATAGTCATCCGCAAAGCCAATTACACCAAATCCGGCGGTGACAAACAGGCAGGCCCAAACCAGACTATTCGACAAATCCATCCACAGCAGCGATGAGATGATGAGTGAAATCAATATCATCAACCCGCCCATCGTCGGCGTGCCGCGTTTGGCAAGATGCGTTTGCGGGCCATCCTCACGGATCGGTTGCCCCTTACCCTGCTTTGCCCGCAACATGATGATGAAGCGCGGGCCGATAACGAGACCAATGATAAGCGCGGTCGCAATCGCCGCGCCCGAACGGAACGACAAATATCGGATCAGGTTGAGCGGGCCGGGAAAACCAAGCCATTCGGCCAATAGATACAACATTAAATGTCTCCGCCAATCAACGCCGTGACTATGCGCGACAGGCCGATAGAATTGGACCCTTTGACCAGCACCACATCACCGCCGCGCAATTCAGATCGCAGCCATTCCAACGCTGGTTCTATTCCAATGTCATGCGCGAACTCGACGCGGTGGGCAAGGGGTTCGGCGACAAGCACTAAGGCGAGCGCACGCATCTCTTCGCCGACCAGCAGAGCCATATCAACTTTCGCGGCGATGATGTCATCCACCAGCGCAGCGTGAAACGCCTCGCTACCCTCTCCTAGTTCCTTCATCGCGCCAAGCACCGCGATCCGACGCGCAGCCGGTTCACGGCCCAACTGTTTCAGCGTCGCAGCCATCGAAGCAGGGTTGGCGTTATAGCTTTCGTCGATCAAAAGTACCTCGCCACCAGCTGCGTCAATATGGTGGCGTGCCCCACGTCCTTGCAATCCCGACAATTCCGCCAGCGCCAGGCCCGCTGCGGCAAGGTCAGCACCCACCACCTGCACCGCTGCTAGCACCGCCATCGCGTTAGCGACCCAATGGTCGCCCGGTGGCGCAAGCGCAAAACATAAGGTGGCGTCAGGCAATTCGGCGGTAATCAGACTACCACCCGTTTCCGCATCAACCACCCAATCGCGTGCGCAAACATTTGCACCCGATTGGGTGCCAAAAGTGACAGTCTGCGCCCCATGCGCCTCAGCCACTGAGGCCAATCTATCACAAAATGGGCTGTCGAATGGGATGATCGCTGTGCCATGTGATTCTAGCCCTGAAAACACTTCAGCCTTGGCATCGGCGATTGCTTCGAGCGAAGCGAAATAACCGATATGCGCAGGCGCTACTGTCGTAATGACCGCTACGTGGGGGCGGACTATCGCGGTGAGCGCAGCCAGCTCACCCGCATGGTTCATCCCCATTTCAAACACGCCGTAGTCGCAATCGCGCGGCATGCGTGCAAGGCTGAGCGGGACTCCTGTATGGTTGTTATAACTTTTGACCGAGCAATGAACGGCCCCCGGCGCATAGCGTTCCAGCGCTTCCGCTAACGCCTCCTTTGTACCCGTCTTGCCCACTGACCCTGTGATACCGATGATTTGCGCCTTGCTCCGCACCCGCGCGGCCCGGCCCAGGGCTTCCAGCGCCGCCATAGTGTCGGTGACCAATATGTGCGGGCCCGCGACGGCTGTATCAACAATTGCTCCAGCCGCGCCGGCGGCGAATGCCTGTTCTACAAAGCGATTGCCATCGTCATTTTCGCCATGCAGCGCCAAGAACAAATCGCCCGGGCCAACTTCACGGCTGTCAAATGTCAGCCCGTACACGACGAAATCCGCGTTCGTATGACCACCCGTAGCGGCGGCGATTTCGTCAGAGGTCCAAAGAGAGTTTGCGGCTGTCATAGACCAGCCTCTTGGCGCGCGACTTCGGCATCGTCAAAGGGGATGATGCGCATTTCGTCTCCGCATCCAATTATTTGCCCTTGCTCATGCCCTTTGCCAGCGATGATGATAATATCGCCCTCCTGCGCCGCTGCAATCGCGGCAGCTATCGCCTGGCGTCTGTCGGCAATTTCTCTCGCACGGGGGGCTGCGGCCATAATAGCGCGGCGTATTAAACTGGCATCCTCACCGCGCGGATTATCGTCGGTAATGATGACGATTTCGGCACCTTGCACGCTTGCTTTACCCATTTCTGGCCGTTTGCCAGCATCGCGATCTCCGCCCGCACCGAACACCAGTATAAGCCGTCCCTTGGCATGGGGGCGCAGCGCCGATAGCGCCGCCGTCAACGCATCGGGTGTATGCGCATAATCGACATAGATTGGTGCGCCCGTTCGCGTCAGCCCCGCACGCTCCAGCCGCCCGCGCACAGGTTGTAAACGTGCAAGTGCATCAAGCACTCGCAACGCATCGCTGCCCGTCGCAATCGCAAGACCTGCCGCTACCAGCGCATTGGCTGCCTGATACGCGCCAATCAGTGGCAGGTTGACCAAGCGTTCGCCAACCCCTGTTACATCGAGGTGCAGCGCCTGACCAAGGGGTGTTGCGATGCGGCTGATCAAGCGAATATCTGCGCCGCACGAGCCAATAGTAAACAGGCGCAAGCCCCGTTTGCGGGCATGGGCGGTCGCACGGTCCGACCATGCGTCATCGGTCCAGATTACCGCCGCACCATCATCCGCCACCACTTCGTCAAATAACCGCATCTTGGCGGCAAAATAACTTTTCATATCATGGTGGTAATCAAGATGGTCACGCGACAAATTGGTGAATGCTCCGGCAGCAATATGCGGCCCTTCGGTACGATATTGATCGAGGCCGTGGCTCGACGCCTCAAACGCCAGATGGGTGACCCCTTCGCATGCAAGACCGCTAAGATTAGACAGGAAAGTAACTATATCCGGTGTGGTCAAACCCGTTTTCACTTGCTCATCGGCGGTCGTCACCCCCAATGTGCCGATTGACGCCGAAACAAGCCCAGTCAGCCGCCACAATTGACGGGTCAGTTCAACTGTGGACGTTTTCCCATTGGTCCCTGTCACCGCAACTAGCGTCTGAGGAGCACGACCAAAAAACCGCGCAGCGGCCATAGCGAAAACGCGGCGAGGCTCGTCCGCTCTGATATGAACTGCGCCCTCAACGCGTGCTTCTGGGCGCGCAATGACCGCAACAGCGCCCGCCGTCACTACATTGGCAATGACATCCTCGGCATTAAAACGCGCACCGCGAAACGCGCCGAATAATGCGCCGGGCACAATCTGCCGATGGTCGATGGCGACGCCCGTCACCTCTACCGCCGCATCGCCACCTTCAAGCCCGTCAACCAACGCACCGAGCCGTGTCACCGCTCAGCCCTCGGTTGCCACAACAGCGGTTGCAGTTCACTTATATCAACATCGTGATTCGCGTCGGGATAAACCCCCAGCATCGGGCCGATACGCTGGACAACTTTGCGCACGACTGGTGCGGCCGTATAAGCAGCAGTGCGTTGCCCCAGCGAATAGGCGTTGCCGGGCGGGCGATCAATCATCACCAGCACGACATAGCGCGGGTGATCCATCGGAAATGCGGCCGCAAAAGTCGCCACCACCAACGTGTCGGAATAGCGGCCGTTGACGACGCGGTTGGCCGATCCCGTTTTGCCGCCCACGCGATAACCAGGCGCATCGGCGTGACTACCCGTTCCGCTCGACACAATCATCCGCAGTAATTGGCGCATGCGGGCACTTGTTGCCTCGGAAAAGACGCGGTGCCCCGCAGGCGCATTACCTTCAGTGACTTTAAGGATAGTTGCCGGACGCCAGATTCCACCATTGACCAGCGCCGCATAAGCGCTTGCCAGATGCAATGGCGTCACTTGTATCGAATGACCATATCCTGCCGTCATCGTCGTTGTCCGGCCCCATGATGATGGCCATAATGGGCGGCCACGCTCGCTCAGCTCGATCCGAGGGCGTCGATCAAATTCAAGCGCGCGGAACGTTGCTTGCAACCGCTCTTTGCCCAATTGATCAGCAATTTGCGCGGTGACGATATTCGATGAATGCACTAGTGTTTCTGGCACATTCAACCAACGGCGCATCGGGTGCGAGTCATTGATCTGGTGCCCATCAATGTGCAACGGCTGTGTCGCATCATAGCGGCGCGACATATCGGTCACGACACCAGCGTCCATCGCGGCTGCAATCGTGATGGGTTTGAATGTCGAGCCCAGTTCAAATGTCGTGAACGAAACCGAGTTCCACTGCGCATCCGGGTTTTGAAAGTTGACGCGATTGGGGTCGAATGTCGGCATCGACGCCATCGCAACAACTTCACCGGTGTTGACGTCCAACACCAAACCTGCGCCGCCAGCTGCTTCGAGTCCGGTCACAGCAGCGCCCAGTTCCAACTCCAAAGCCGCTTGCACTCGGACATCCAGCGACAGCGTCAGCGATGCACCCGCAGCAGCAGCATGTGTCGAAAGCTGTTGATTAAAACGGCGCTCAACACCCATCGCCCCACCCCGTCCCGGCGCGACAAAGCCCAGAACATGGGCCGCCAACGCGCCTTGAGGGTAAAGCCGCTCCGGTTCTTGGGGATATTCAAATCCTATTTCAGCCAAATCATTGACCGCATTTAGCTCCGCCGGTGTTGCCCGTCGGCGAATGATAGCAGTTTCACGCGTGGTTAGGCGGGTGTAAAACTCTCCTGCACTGGTATCAGGAAATATCATGGCCAGCTGCGCCGCCAATTGCCCTGGGTTGCCCATCAAGTTTGCGCGCACCGAACGGACGCTATGCACGGGTATAGTTCGTGCCAACGGCACACCATTGCGGTCCACAATATCCGCACGGTCGAGTATGACGGGTGCAGCATGAGCAGCACCATTAAACAGACCGAGAATGACAATTTGTGCGATGCGTGCCAGCAATATTGCCGCCACGAGTATGAAACCATTCACCAAAATTGTCAGGCGCGATTCGGCGGCAGCAGCAAAACGATTCCTGCAGTCAGCCCTGCGCATTGGAATAGGTTGCGCGATCATCGCGTTCATCGACCAACCACTTCGCTTGTCGCAACGGCGATTGCTGTTGGTGACAGCATGACTTGGCCAATATCGCGAGCAGCACTCGCGGTAACTTGCCGTCTATCCAGCAATGCCATACGTTCTTGCCTGCTCACTTCGTCGCCACGCGCCCCATCCACTTGTTGCGTTTCGGCATGAAGCGCAGCCAGCACCGGTTGATTGGCCGCCCTGCGCTCTGGATTGCGCAAACTACCTAGATTGGCCAGTTCCCGCTCGCCGCCAAGATATTGCGAAGCCGTTGGTGAGGCATAGCCAAAAAACTCCGCATTCCAGCGATCAAGCTGATGAACATTGGCAAGAACCGCAATATCCCCCTCCAGCATACGGTTTTGCTGTCGCGCCTCTGCAATATCCATTTCCGCTTTTTGCAACTCTGCACGCGTCGCCGATACGCGCAATGATATGGGATAAACGATCATGGCGAACAGGGTCAAAAGCATGATAAGGCCGATGCCTTGCAGCTTGCGGGCGGCAAACATCATCGCGCTAACTCCTTTTGCAGTTTAGATTTCCAAGCGGGGGCAGACGTGCGAACCGCAGAACGCAAAGTGGCAGAACGTGCGCGGGGGTTGATGACGCATTCGGCTTCGCTGGCGCGTGCAGGTTTTGCGACTTGAGTAAAGGTCGGCGCTGGCCCGACATCAGCACGGTCAGGCATATGCCGCGATCCAGCGCCCACTGCACCGCTGCGTTGTCGCAGAAACAGTTTTACGATGCGGTCATCTAGGCTGTGAAACGAAACGACCGCCAACCGCCCGCCCGGACCAAGAGCGCGTTCCGCCGCATCCAGCCCGCGCTCCAACTCGCCCAGTTCGTCGTTGATGGCGATACGCAGCGCCTGAAAGCTGCGCGTCGCAGGGTCCTTTGGCGCGCCAGGGCGATACCCCAGCGCGCGGCGAACCACATGTGCTAGTTCGCTCGTTCGATGCAACGGCCGTGCTGCGACGATGGCGCGGGCGACGCGGCGCGATTGTCGTTCCTCGCCATAGAGAAAAAGCACGTCGGCGATTTCGGATTCTTCGGCGGCGTCGATCCATTGCGCCGCTGTTTCGCCAGATTGCGACATCCGCATATCCAGCGGGCCATCCTTGCCAAAGGCAAAGCCGCGCGCTGCCTGATCAAGCTGCATCGACGACACGCCAATATCGAGCGTCACGCCATCAACACAGTCATGGCCAGCATCGTTGGCAATCACGTCAAGCTCGGAGAACTGCCCTTGCACCAATGTTAAACGGCCATCGGATTCCGCAACCAGTGGCTGGCCGCTGGCAATGGCATCGGGATCGCGGTCAATCGCCACAACATTGACGCCCGCACCCAGCAACGCGCGCGAATAGCCGCCTGCTCCAAATGTTCCGTCGATATGCACTTCGCCTGCAACAGGGTTTAGCACGGCGATCACTTCGTCAATTAGGACGGGGACATGGGCAGCAGGCGCGCTCATTCGCCGCCAACCTTGCGTGCCCGCACGCGCATTGCCGCCTGCGCCGCTGCTTGGACGTTAGCGTAGGCACCGTCATCGAGCGCTAACAGACGTGCGACATCCCAAATTTCGAATGTCTGACCAACGCCATAGAAAAATATATCGCTGTCTAGTGCCGCTAGTTCGGCCAGCACATCGGATAGGATGAACCGCCCGCTGCCATCCATAGGCAATGTCTCGCCGGGGCCAAACAGGCGGCGCTCCATGACAAAGCGATCAAAATCGACGCCGCGTTGCACCGCAATATCCTCTGCGCGGTCGATGCGCGCCGATATGGTGGCCAGCCGATCAGTGCCTGAGCCGACAAGGCACGGCGCAACCTCATGCGTTGTAACATAGAGCTGGCGCTGCTTGCCGTCGCCGGGAACAGAGTTGCGCAATACAGCTGGCAGCGCAAATCGGCCCAATTTATCGGGAGAAGCGAGCGCCGCGCCAGAAAAGACACCGGGTGCTGCCATCTGTTTGTTCAATCCCATCCCTTGTTGGGGCTTATGCGTCTGGTAAAACTCTCACCGCGTCAGAACCGCGTCATTTGCGGAACAACGTTTGTATGTTTAGCCATCGCGAAAGCCTGCCCTCCGCCAAGCTCCACCATATCACTTCACATTAGGGTGGAAAGGGGAAAATTAGGGAAAATACGGATTATTGATCTATATTCACTATATGTTCCGCCAGAAACACCACCAATGCCGCTCGCCTCGTGTCGTGATGTGAAAAATAGTGGTGCCGGATCACAGTATTTTGGATGTCAATCGAGTGAAAATGCGAGTCGCTGTGCCTATCGCGTCCAGACGGGTTCCGCCCAAGCGCGACTCGTATCTTGACCCGCCAGCGCATCGAGCCGACCCATGAGCCATAGCATGTTACCGCTGCGCCAATTGGCGGGCGTGCCGACGCCCGCCTTCGCGGCACCGCCCCAGTGCCGCGCACGCAGCCAATCGCCATCGGCGACAATGATCGCGCGGCCAGTGCCGATGTGGCAATCTGCAATTGCCCCCGACGCCATTAAGCGGCACCCGCCCCCATAGCGCCGCAACCGGCCGGGGCTGAACAGGTGCAGGTGTTGCCCGCCATCCACCACCGCTTGTTCGCGGGCGACAAGGCCCGCAGGTGCATCAAGCGTCAGCCCCCAATGTGACAGAAGTGGCGTCAACAGGCTGGTCAACGGCGGGTTGCGCGGGTCACCTAATGAATGCGGTGGCTCCCAACTGCTGAGGCCGTCTGCGAGGATCATCGCTGAGCCGCCGCCGCGCACCCAATCGTCAATCGTCACAAGTTGCTGCGGTGCCAAAGCTCGCGGATGCGCCAGCAACAGGACATCGGTCTGTGCCAACACCGCTGGATCTACCGAATCCGCCATCGTCACACGAAAGCGTTGCCGCAGCAACGTCAGCGCTGGTTCCTCGTCCCCCAATCCCGCTAGCACCGCCGCAACATCGCCCTGCCCGCTGGTTAAGGGGAGCGACGTCAAAAGGGTCAAGCGAGGGCCGTTGGCGCGTGTGGGTAATTCATACAAGCTCGGCAATATGGCCCATGCGGCGGCTGCAAATGGGAAGCCGCAGAGAGCGGTAGCCACCATCTTGAACAGTAATTTAGACCTGCGCCTATAATATGCGCTTTCGGCAACTCCCTCGAAATATGGCCAAACCCATTGGGCGATGATGATGGCCAACCCGATGCTGCTCAGCGTAAAGAGCACCCACTGCATCCAAAGAAATACACTTATCCCCTGTATTGCCGCGATGGCCACCACAAGCATGGACGTCATTCCACCGATCACCCCAGCCTGTCGCCATGGCATCGGTCCCGCCGCCCACGACATCATCACGCTAGCCCAGCCCAGTCCCGGCAGCGCGAGCAGCGGATCAACGCGACCCAGCGCCCACCAGCCACCGCCAATCAGCGCAATCGCTATCGTAATGGCCGCGTGCAGCAACGCCGCCAAAATGAGGCGGCGCGATACGCTCACCGCCGCACCTTAGGCACCTCTATCTGCGGGTCGGGCTGAAGGTCGGGAACGACAACCCCGTCGCCACTGCCCCGTGGTATGGGCGTTGCCGCATTTGGCACGCTAGGTTTATCTTCAGCCTCTAGCGTCGGCGTCACGCCTAAATCGGCGAGCGGCCCGCCATCGCCATCGCCGGGCAAAATGCCGGGATTTTGCACACCCGCTGCCTGTGCCTGGGCTTTGGCCATCTCTGCTTCGTGCCGTGCAGCACCTGTCAGCCAGCTGGCCAAAATAACGAGCAACAGCATGACCGCCAGCCCCGACAGGCCGACAATTAACCGTCGCCGCGCTTCACGCTTTACGTCATGGACGATATTGGAGCTGCGCGACGTTATCATGATGCTTCTCCAGCCGGATGTGCCGCACCGCCCAGCATCGTAAAGCCCTTTGCCGCGCGCCATTCGGGGTTATAGAGCGTCGAGAGATACCGAAATCCCGTATCCGCAAGGATAGTCACGATGCGCGTTCCCGGTCCCAATTTCCGCCCCAGCGCCACTGCGCCCGCGACATTGATGCCCGATGATAGGCCGAGGCACAGCCCCTCCTCGTTCAACAATTGCCGAACCCATGCGTCACCCTCGGCATCCGAAATGCGGAACTGCGTATCAATGGGTGCACCGTCAAGGTTGGCGGTGATGCGGCTTTGCCCTATTCCCTCGGCCACGCTGCTGCCCTCGGCACGCAGTTCGCCGCAGGCATAGTGGTTGTAAAGCGCCGCACCGTGCGGGTCAGTGAGCGCGATGGTGATAGCGGCGTCGCGCTCCTTGAGGCCAAGTCCAACCCCAGCGATTGTCCCACCCGTTCCGGCAGCACAGGTAAAGCCGTCGATGCGCCCGCCCATCTGGTCCCATATTTCCGCAGCCGTTCCGACGATATGCGCCTTGCGGTTGGCAAGATTGTCAAACTGGTTGGCCCATATTGCACCGGGCGTTTCTTCGGCAATCCGCCGCGACGTGTGGACGAAATGCGCCGGGCTGGCAAAGGGCGCAGGTGGCACCAGCACCAATGTCGCGCCCAATGCGCGCAATGTCTCCATTTTCTCGCGGCTTTGGGTGTCGGGCATGACGATGGTCACTTTATACCCACAGGCATTGGCGACCAGCGCCAAGCCAATGCCGGTATTGCCCGCCGTCCCCTCGACTATCGTGCCGCCGGGTTTGAGCGCCCCGCGCTCCTCGGCGTCGCGGACGATGAACAAGGCCGCGCGGTCTTTGACCGACGCACCGGGGTTGGCATATTCGCATTTGCCATAAATGTCGCAGCCCGCAGCTTGGCTGGGTCCGGCCAGATGCACGAGCGGCGTATTGCCGATCAGCGCGAGCGTATTGGATGTCGTTCCTGTCACGCCGATAGATGTAACCATGCCATGCCCGCGCGGCAAGGGGCGGCGTGCAACCCCAAAGTAGGCACCAAGGAACGGGGGTGGTTTTCCACCACAAGCTGGGTTTTTAGTTGCTCGTCTTTGCAGGCAAATCCGAGGTGGTTGATACGATGCACGGGGGAAACAACGGCCGCCTGCGCCTTACAGAGCTGTGGTATCAACGATACACAGTCGTATGATACACATAATACACGTCGTCATTGCGAGCGGAGCGAAGCAATCCAGAAGCGGTGCCATAGACTGGATTGCCGCGTCGGGCCAAAGCCCTCCTCGCAATGACGAAGAAGAGGGTGCGCGCGGAGACGCGGAGACGCAGAGGCGCAGAGAAGAATAATCCCCCTCCCCCCCTGTGGGCGTTCAGAGGCGCGTGACTCTGAGCGCGGGTTAGGGGTGGGGGTAAGGTGTGTAGTTGACAAATATATACCCCCTCTACCCAAGTCCGCCTAGCTGTCAAAGCCAGCAGGCTGCCTATCCTCTCCCCACAAGGGGGAGAGGTATTTTTGTTGCCCTTTCCCACTCGCAAACGAGCGCGGGCGGGTGCCGATTAACATTTCAAAGAACCGGAGTCGTGAAATAGCGTGCATATTATCACGGCGATAAGCCTGTAGGAAAGCACAGACTGTCCTTTCCTCTTCACCTAGGCTAACGGCAACAGCATGTGGCAACTCTATCAATTCCCCTTATGTCCTTTTTCACGCAAGGTGCGCTTGCTACTGGGAGAAAAGGGCATCGCCTATGACCTGATCACCGAATATCCGTGGGAACAGCGCCCCGGGTTTCGTGACATCAATCTGGCGGGACGCACCCCCGCAATGCGCAATGCGACACGCGACATCGCGCTGGCCGATTCAGTCGCGATTTGCGAATATTTCGAGGAAACCGAACCCGCCAAGCCGCTCTATGCCGGCAGCGCAGCGGTGCGTGCCGAGGTCCGCCGCCTGATCGCATGGTTCGACACCAAATTTTACGCTGAAGTCGGCGCGCCGTTACTGATGGAAAAAATGATCAAGCGGCTATTCTATCGCCAATCGCCCGATGCGACCGCATTGCGCCTGTCGATGCGCGCGGCGAACGACCATATGGAGATGCTGGGGGCCGCGCTCGACCACCACCGATGGCTGACCGGAACAACGATCACCATGGCCGATTTTGCGGCAGCCGCGCATCTGTCTGTCGCCGACTATCTGGGCGGCATTGACTGGGTCGGGCACGATACGGTGCACGACTGGTATGCGGCTATGAAATCCCGCCCCAGTTTCCGCCCGCTGCTCGACGAACGGATGGGGGCGTTGCTGCCACCGCCGCATTATGGCGACGTCAATTTTTGATGGGGCAGCCGCTGTTCCGTTTTGGGAAGGTCGATACACCTGTGTGATGCAGTTAACAGTTTTACTACAGGAATGGGCTAGCCTGAGCAGATGAAGCGGACTCGACATAGATTGACCATTGGCGCGGCCATTATGTCGGCGCTTTTGCCCGCGATGGCTGCGGCGCAAAATCCGCCGCCATTACCACCGCCGCCTCCACCGCAGGTAGCCGTGAATAGCCCACCTCCGAACCCAAACAATTCCGGGGGCGGCCAAGAACCGCGCCGCCCGCCACGCGACCCGTCTATTGCTAGCCTTATGGCCTATATAGAAGGTAGAGGCCTCTCCGCCATCGTCTTGATCGACGATCCGGTGATCGCCTTTGGCAACGAGGATTTGTGGGTAGCAGAACCAGATGCCCGTCCGGTGCCTGCGGCACCTGTGCGTGTCACCACTGCAGCACGGGCGACAAGTCGTCAGCCGCGAGCCGCCGTCACCAGATAGTCGAGCGCGGTGCTGCCGCCCGTGCGGAACATGCGCGTGGTGATGTCGGGCGCAAGTCCAGTGACGTCGAGAACGCGCAAGCCAGCATCCTCTAGCAGCGCCGTCAGCTCGTTCGGCGTGATGAAGCGCGACCAATCATGCGTCCCGCGCGGCACGCTGCCTAGCCGTTCCGCCGCCTCGACCAGCAACAGCTTGCTAAGCCCCGTGCGGTTGGGGGTCGAGAGAATGAGCAAGCCGTCATCGGCCATCCGCGCCGCAAGTGCCGCGATAAAGGCCGCAGGATCGGCAACATGTTCAATCACCTCCATCGAGGTGACGAGATCGAATTGACCAAGGAGCTCTGCAAAGGCCGCATCGCCAATATCACCATGATGATAAGCGATAGCCAGCCCCTGTCTGCTGGCATGCTCTGCGGCCACCGCCACATTCTCTGCCGCCGCATCGACACCAACGACGTCCGCGCCAAGCCGCGCCAAGGGTTCGGTGAGCAATCCCGCGCCGCAACCAACGTCGAGCGCGCGTCTGCCCGACAAAGGGCGGCGGACATTGCGCTCAAGGTGCAAATGTGCGTCAATCGCACCGCGAATATAGCCCAGCCGTGCGGGGTTCAGGCGGTGGAGCATCGCCGAAGACCCCTTGGGATCCCACCAATCGCCGGCGAGTTTGCCGAAATGATCGGCTTCGGATGCTGTGATTGTTTTGACCATGCCGCACTTTGCAACTTCGTATGCGTGAACGCAACACTTGCACTTCATCTTCCTCGCCCTTAACAGGCGGCAACCGCAGAAAATGGCGAAAAACAAGGTGCATATGGCGCGGATCGTAATGAAATTTGGCGGAACGTCGATGGCCGGGACCGAGCGGATTCGCAGCGTCGCCGCCCTCGTCAAACGCGCGGTCGATGCGGGTAATCAGGTCGCCGTTGTCGTGTCCGCGATGGCGGGCGAGACCGATCGGCTGGTGCAATTTTGCCGCGAAGCCAACCCCGTTTACGACCCGGCCGAATATGATGTTGTGGTGGCGTCGGGCGAGCAAGTGACCGCTGGATTGCTCGCGCTCACATTACAGGCGATGGGGGTGCCCGCGCGCAGCTGGCTGGGTTGGCAATTGCCGATCACAACCGAGGAAGCGCATGCCCGCGCCCGAATAGCCAATATCGAAACCGACGCGCTCATCGCCAGCATGGCGGGCGGCCAAGTCGCGGTCATCCCGGGATTTCAGGGGCGGATGGACGATGGCAGGGTGGCAACGCTGGGGCGCGGGGGATCGGACACCAGCGCGGTCGCGGTCGCGGCAGCCATTGGGGCCGAGCGCTGTGACATCTATACCGACGTTGACGGCGTCTATACTACCGACCCGCGCATCGTCGCGCGCGCGCGCAAGCTCGATTATGTCACCTATGAAGAGATGCTCGAACTGGCGAGCGTCGGGGCCAAGGTGCTGCAAACGCGCTCTGTCGGCCTCGCGATGAAGCTGGGTGTGCGCGTGCAGGTGTTGTCGAGCTTTGTTGATCCATTGGCCGCGCCAGACGCCGCCGCTTTGCCCGGAACGCTGATTGTCAGCGACGAAGAGATTGAGGAATTGCAGATGGAACGCCAATTGATCACCGGCATCGCCTATGACAAAAATGAAGCGAAAATCACGCTCACCCGGGTTCCCGACAGGCCGGGCGCGGTCGCCAACATCTTTGGCCCGCTCGCCGACGCCGCGATTAACGTCGATATGATTATTCAAAATGTCGGGCGCGACAAGGGTGAAACCGACGTGACCTTCACCGTGCCACGCGCCGACTTGGCGCGCAGCCTCGACATCCTTGACGGGGTCAAGGAACTAATTGGTTACAACCGCATCCTGCACGAAAATAACGTCGCCAAAGTATCGGTCGTCGGCGTCGGCATGAAAAGCCATGCGGGCGTTGCGGCAACGATGTTTGCCGCGTTGGCGGGGCGCGGCATCAACGTCCAGGCCATCTCGACCAGCGAGATTAAGGTCAGCGTGCTGATCGAGGAAGATTATACCGAGCTTGCGGTGCGGGTGTTGCATACGGCCTATGGGCTGGATGCTGACGCGGCTTGATCCCCCACCCCCACCTCTCCGCCCATATGGCGCGCGGCACGGCATTGCTGGGCAGCAAGTTCGCCATCATGTGCGGCGCGATGTCGTGGGTGAGCGAGCGGAACCTTGTCAGCGCCATTAGCAATGCCGGCGGGTTCGGCGTGATTGCGTGCGGGGCGATGACCCCCGCACTGCTTGATGCCGAGATTGCCGCGACAAAAAAGCTGACCGACCGGCCGTTCGGCGTCAACCTCATCACCATGCACCCTGCGCTGTTCGACCATATTGCGGTGTGTGCGACACACGGCGTCAGCCACATCGTACTGGCGGGCGGTCTGCCGCCTGCAGGAAGTGTTGAAGCCATCAAAAGCAGTGGCAAAAGCAGCGGTGCCAAGCTGATCTGCTTTGCCCCGACGCTGACCATGGCACGGCGGCTGGTGCGGCACGGGGTCGATGCGCTGATTATCGAGGGGACAGAAGCAGGCGGGCACATCGGCCCCGTTTCCACCAGCGTTCTGGCGCAGGAAATATTGCCGCATATGGCCGCAGAGGTGCCGATATTCGTCGCGGGCGGCATCGGGCGCGGAGAAGTGATTGCTGCTTACCTTGAGATGGGCGCAGCGGGCGTGCAGCTGGGCACGCGCTTTGTTTGCGCCACCGAGAGCATCGCCCACCCCAATTTCAAACGCGCGTTCATCCGCGCGGCGGCGCGTGATGCCGTAGCAAGTGTGCAGATCGACCCGCGCCTGCCCGTCATCCCCGTGCGCGCGCTCAAAAATGCGGGGACCGAAGCCTTTACCGCCAAACAGCGCGAAGTGGCGCAAAGGCTCGACGATGGCTTAATCGACATGATGGCCGCACAGATCGAGATTGAAAGCTATTGGGCGGGCGCGCTACGCCGCGCCGTCATTGACGGCGATGTCGAGCATGGATCGTTGATGGCCGGGCAATCGGTGGGGATGGTGGTGGATGAACAGCCCGCCGCGCAAATTATTGCAACATTGGCACGCGAAGCCGAAGATGCGTTAACGGCGCGATAAGACGACTCATACACGCGATGGACAGGAATAAACGTGCCTTTTGGCCGTTGAATTGCATATCGCACGCAGGCATGGCAAAATGAAATGACCGGGTCGGGAGAAGAATGATGGCTGACAGCATAAACAGCAACAGACGCCGCAATGGACTGGGCGCGCCCATAAAGCGCGGCCTTGCTATTGCGCTGGTGATGAGCATCGCGGCCTGCGCCCCGCCCCCACCGCCACCGCGCCCCGTTCCGCCCCCCGTCATCATTGCGCCGCCGCCGCCAGCACCGATGCTGATGCCAACCCCGCCGAACAGTGCTGCACCGACGCTGACCATTCCTATAGTTGATGCCATGGGCCGCCGGATGACGCCCAATGTGGACCTCAGCCCCGAGCAAGCCTTGTGGCAGTTACGGATTGGGCTGAACGTCGCCGCGCTCAATTGTCGTGGCCCGAATGAAGCGGCGCTGGTTGCCGATTATGCGCGATTCCTGAACGCCAACCGCGCCGCCAATACCCGCGCCGAACGCTGGGTCATTGCCGATCAGGGCCGCCGCACCGGCGGGAATGGCATTGCCGCGCGCGATGCGCTGTCCACGCGCCTGTATAATTATTTCGCACAACCGCCAGTAAATGCCGATTTTTGTCGCACGGCGACGAGTGTTATGGCGCTCGCGGCAGCGGAACCCACCGCGACGATTATGAACTTTGCATCGACACAATTGCCCGAAGTTGATCGGCCCTTTGTCGATTTCTATACCGCTTATGATCGATATCGCGCCGACTTTGCCGCATGGCAATCACAGCAAGTTGCTCCAATTCCTGCGGTAACACCTGTGACACCTGTGACCGTATCACCTCCCGCAACAAGCACGGGAAATTAGGGTCCTGACCCTAGCAATAGGGCGTTGGCGAGGCTGAATATTTTCTGCTACCAAGCGGGGCAATGACATCAGCCCCCCCTCCCCCGTCAAGCGCAGCCCAAGCCGCACGCGAAATCCTGCGCCGTTTGGGCAGCGTCATGGCGGCCAACACAGGCGCTCAGGCCAAGCTCAACAGCACCGCACAATTGATTGGTGAAGCGCTGAGTAGCGAAGTTTGCTCTATTTATTTGCTGCGTGACGGCGTGCTCGAACTGTTCGCCACACGCGGGCTGAACCAGTCTGCGGTGCATGTCACAAAATTGGCTATGGGCGAGGGGTTGGTCGGCACCATCGCCGCGCATATCGAAACACTCAACCTGGACGAAGCCTCTTCGCATCCAGACTATGCCTATCGTCCTGAAACGGGGGAGGAGCAGTTCCACAGCTTTGCGGGCGTTCCCATCATCCGCCGCGAACGTGCGGTCGGCGTGCTGTGCGTCCAGCATGCGGCGTCGCGCGGCTATGACGAGATAGAGATTGAGGCGCTGCAAACCGTTGCGCTCGTCCTGTCTGAGTTGATCGCTAATGCCAATCTGGTTGATGAACAGAGCAAAGCCGGGGCGCTGGCTGACCAGTCGGCGCAAAGCCTGTCCGGCCTGAAACTGGTGGACGGAATGGCACGCGGGGTTGCGGTGTTCCACCAGCCGCGCATCATCATCGAACATACCGTCGCCGATGACATCGAGGTAGAGCGCGCACGGGTCTATTCCGCTTTCACCAAGATGCGCGAACAGATTGACCGCATGGCGAGCCAGGCAGAGTTTGGCGGCGGCGGCGAGCATGATGAAGTGCTCGAGATGTACAAAATGTTCGCCTATGACGAAGGCTGGTCACGGCGGATCAACGAAGCCATCGACAGCGGCCTGACCGCCGAAGCGGCGATTGAACGGGTGCAGCAACGCACCCGGATGCGGATGCGCCAGATCGATGACCCGTTGCTGCGCGACCGCATGCACGACCTAGAGGATTTGTCCAACCGCCTGATCCGCATCGTTTCGGGTCAGATGAACACGGCTGCGCAAATGGGTTTACGCAGCGATTCGATCCTGATCGCGCGCAACCTTGGCCCAGCTGAGCTTCTGGAATATGACCGCCGTCGGTTGAAAGGCGTCATCCTAGAAGAAGGATCGCTGACCGCGCATGTTATCATTGTCGCACGGGCTATGGGCCTTCCGGTATTAGGCAGGGTCCGCGATGTCCGCCATATAGTCAGCGAAGGCGACATGCTGTTGCTCGATGTTGGTCGCGCTGTCGTGCATATTCGCCCCAATACCGCGACCCAGGAGGCTTTTGAAACCCAATTCACATTGTCGCAACAACGTCGCGAGCGGTTTGCCGCGTTGCGCGACGCAGCGCCATTATCCATAGACAATAAACGCATAGAAGTGATGATCAACGCGGGCCTGCGCGAAGATTTACCCGCGCTCGACTTGACCGGAGCCGACGGTATCGGCCTGTTCCGTACCGAGTTCCAGTTCCTCGTGTCCGCAACCCTGCCGCAGCGCGAACGCCAGCAACGACTTTACCGCGATGTGCTCGACGCGGCTGGGCATCGTTCGGTGATATTTCGCACGGTGGACATCGGCGGCGACAAAGCGCTACCCTATATGCGCCAAGACGAAAGCGAAGAAGAAAATCCTGCGATGGGTTGGCGCGGGCTGCGCTTGGCCCTGTCACGCGAAGGGTTGATGAAAGCACAGGCGCGCGCACTGCTTGAAGCATCAGCGGGCCGCACGCTTAACGTCATGTTCCCACTGGTCGGTGAGCCGTGGGAGTTCGAGGCGGCACGGGCGATTTTTGTCGAACAGCGCGACTGGTTGACACGGCGCGGTAAAAAAATGCCCAACGCCATTCGTTATGGTGTGATGCTCGAAGTGCCCGCGCTCGCCGAAATGCTCGATATTCTGCTGCCCCACCTTGATTTCCTGTCGGTTGGAACCAATGATCTGACGCAATTCCTGTTCGCAGCAGACCGCGCTGATCCGCGACTGGCCGAGCGTTACGACTGGTTATCACCCGCCGTTCTGCGCTTCCTCAAACGTGTGTTCGACCAATGCGATGCTGCGCGAGTGGCCGTTGGTGTATGCGGCGAAATGGGCGGGCGCCCGTTAGAGGCGATGGCTTTGCTGGGCCTTGGCCTGCGCCGCCTGTCGATCAGCCCCGCTGGCGTCGGGCCAGTCAAAGCAATGATCCGCACGCTCGATATTGGGCAATTGGCCCCGCTGATGGAACAGATCGTCTCCAGCGGAGCGGCCGATGCCAGAGCGCGGTTGACAGCTTGGGGCGAAGAGCATGGCGTGGAGTTAGGAAATTAGCAGTTTTTCGCGTATTTTGGCTGGCTTTGGGCCGCGATCGCTCGCATACTAGCCACTGCGAAGGGAGAGTGAAGTGGAGAAAGAAGAGGTCGCCCCTGAAACCGAACAGGTCGAAAAGACCGTCGGTGGAAAATTACGCGCTGCGCGCGAAGTGTCAGGCAAATCGCTCGTCGAAATAGCCGCTCAGACACGCGTCCCTCTGCGCATGCTCGATGCGCTGGAGCGCGATGCGATTAGCGAATTGCCGCCTGGACCATATGCGGCTGGATTTGCACGTAATTTTGCCCGCGCAGTTGGCCTGGACCCACAAAATATCGCCAGCGAAGTTCTAGTTGTTACGCAAGGCGTCAGCACCCCATCGGCTTATGCCCTGGATCTGTTTGAGCCCGTTGCCACCAATCGTGTGCCGACGCGCGCACTGGCATGGACGGCCACCATTATCGCGGTGGCATTGTTCGTCGCCTATATGGTCTGGAAATCATGGCTGATGACCCCCGATGCCAGTGATGAACGCGCCGCAACGCCCGAGGTCACCTCGGCCACACCATCGGCCACACCTGTAAACCCTGCGGTTGCGGCAGCCACAGCCGCAGGGCCGACAATAGCTGTTGACCCCAGCGCCCCTGTCCGGATCGCAGCCAGTGAACGGGTGTGGTTCAGCCTTGAGGATGCCGGGGGGCGCAGCCAGTTCGACCTGACGTTGGAGGGGGGCGAATTTTATACGCTCAAGCCCGCGCAACGCAGCCTGACCCTGCGCACGGGCCGCCCGCAATCGCTGCGGATATTGGTTGGCGAGACGCGCGTGCCGCAGCTTGGTGCCAATGATGCCGTGGTCAGCGGCGTCGCGCTCGACCCCGCATCGTTAATGCAACGGATCAATACACCGCCGCTCGCAGTTCCAGTTCCTACCGTCACGGCGCAACCGTAAGGCCATCCGATGATCAAGCGTTCGTTCTTTTTTGCCGCCGCCCCGCTAGCGCTGCTTCTGGCCCCTGCTGCCGCCCAAGCACAGGACACGGCGGCCGTGACCCAGCGCGTTGACCGCTTGGAGCGCGAATTGCGCGCTGTGCAACGGCGGGTCTTCCCGGGGTCAGAGAATGGCTTGGTTACACCTGATGTCGGCCCCCCTGCCAGTGCTGACCCTTGGAACGCGACTATTTCGTCATCTGCGGGCGATATTGCTGCACGGCTGGATGCGCTCGAAGCACAGCTGGCGCGGCTAACTGGGCAGGTCGAGCAGCAAGGGTTCCGCCAGCGCGAAGCGGATACCGCCGTAACGCGGCTACGCACCGAGTTTGACGGACGACTTGATGTATTAGAGGCTGGAGCAGCGGCTGTAACGGCGGCGAGTGCTCCAGCGACAACGGCCACACCCGTAACAATCCCAGTCCCGCGCCCAGCGGCACCGCGCCCGACGGCGACTACGCCTGCCCCAGTAGCGACACGTCCCCCTGCTACACGGCCAACAACAACAGCTGCCCCTCGCCCGTCCACAGCGGCTCCCGCAGCGACCACGCCGCCCGCCAATGCCGCACGCCGCGCTCAAGTTGCTGCGATAGAGGTGCCTTCGTCGGGCAACGCCGCCGAAGATGCCTATCTCTATGGCTATCGCTTGTGGGAAGCGCGCCTATACCCCGAAGCACAGGCACAGTTGCAGCGCGTGCTCGACACCTACCCCAACCACCGCCGCGCCAGCTATGCCGGCAATTTGCTGGGCCGCGCCTATCTCGACAATGCGCAGCCTAGTCTGGCGGTGCGTGTGCTCTACGATAATTACCGCAATCGCCCACGCGGTGAACGCGCCGCCGACAGCGTTTATTATATGGGGATGGCGCTCATCCGCCTCGACCGCCGCACCGACGCGTGCCGGACATTTGACGAGTTCACCAACGTCTATGGTGATACCGCATCGGCGGGACTGAAAGCACAGGTCACGGCCGCGCGTGGCACAGCCGGTTGCTGAACAGCCCCTAGACGCGGGTGCGCTGATTACAGCGACAGCGGCGTTAATTGGCGGTGAGGCCACGCAGACCGCACGATTTGGTATCGCTGTGTCGGGCGGGCCAGACAGTCTGGCGCTGCTATTACTGGCGCATCTGGCGTTTCCGGGGCGTGTCGCCGCAGCCACGGTTGACCATCAATTACGCGGCGAGAGCGCTGCCGAGGCACAGCAAGTCGCCGCACTGTGCGCACAAATTGGCGTGCCGCACGCTACGCTCACACCGCGCAAACCGATCGCCGGGTCGCTTCAGACGTCAGCCCGCGCCGCGCGATACGCTTTGCTTGAGGAGTGGCGCACTGCCGGGGACATCGACTGGGTACTGACCGCGCATCATGCCGACGACCAGTTGGAAACGCTGGTCATGCGGCTGAACAGAGGAAGTGGCGTTGCCGGCCTATCGGGCATACGCACGCGCCTTGGCCATGTGCTGCGGCCATTGTTGGCTATCCGGCGCAGCGCGCTAGTGGCGCTGGTGCAAAGCAAAGGGTGGGCAGCCGTCGACGACCCCAGCAACCGCGATGATCGTTTTGACAGATCGCGGGTGCGCAAAGCGTTGGCGGTCGGTGATTTGCTGGACGCAGATGCCGTCGCACAGAGCGCGGCCGTTATCGCCGATGCGAACGAGGCGCTGGATTGGGTCATGAAAACGATGCTAGCCGAGCGCATGACACCAACTCGCGGCGGATTTGACATCAATGTCGCCGATTTGCCGATCGAGCTGCGACGGCGTCTGATACAGCATGCTTTGCGCGCATTGGAGCCAGATCGCAAAGCGCCGCGCGGCAGCGTTTTGACACGGGCTATCGCGGCGGTCGAGGGTGGCGTTTCTGCCATGATCGGCGATACGTGCCTGAAACCTGCCAAGACGAACGCCGAACATTGGGAATTGCGCCCTGCCCCGCCGCGCGGCGCCCGCTAATCCCTTGTTGAAGCTGATCATCCGCCCTACATTGATATTTCAAGTTTGTTTGGAGTGATGACGCGTGGGTGACGATAAACAGCCGCAAGGCAACCCTTGGCTGAAAAGCCTGCTGATCTGGGCGGCAATCATCCTCACCATGTTGATGGTCGCGTCGATGATTGGCGGCGGCAATAACGCCGGAGCGGGCAAGGCTTTGCCCTATTCCGAGTTCCGCTCGCGCGTTGCCGATGGCGATGTCCGTGAAGTCGTTATCGGCGAAACACGTATCACCGGAAAATTGGCCAACGGCGAAGCATTTACGACCAATCCGATCCGCGACCCTGAACTCACCAAATTATTGTCCGACAAAGGTGTCCAATTTGATGGCCGCCAAATCGAGCAAATGAGTATCTGGACCGCCTTGTTGCTTCAAATATTACCTTTTGCGTTATTGCTTGGCCTTGGTTTTTTCATCTTTCGTCAGGTTCAGAAAAACAGCGGCGGCGGAGCGATGGGTTTTGGCAAGTCCAAGGCGAAATTGCTGACCGAACGGCAAGGGCGCGTTACCTTTAACGATGTCGCCGGGATCGAAGAAGCGCGCGAAGAGTTGGAAGAAATCGTCGAGTTTTTGAAAGACCCGACCAAGTTTTCGCGGCTCGGCGGCGCAATCCCCAAGGGAGCGCTGCTGGTCGGCGCACCCGGCACCGGCAAAACCTTGCTGGCACGCGCGATAGCGGGCGAGGCCGGCGTGCCCTTTTTCACCATATCGGGCTCGGATTTTGTCGAGATGTTCGTTGGCGTCGGTGCCAGCCGCGTCCGCGACATGTTTGAACAAGCCAAAAAGAGTGCGCCATGCATCGTCTTTATCGACGAGATCGACGCTGTAGGACGCCATCGCGGTTCGGGGATGGGCAATGGCAATGACGAGCGCGAACAGACGCTCAACCAGCTACTGGTCGAAATGGACGGTTTTGAGGCCAATGAAGGCGTCATCATCATCGCCGCGACCAACCGCCCCGATGTGCTTGACCCCGCGCTGCTACGCCCCGGTCGCTTTGACCGACAGGTGCATGTGCCATTGCCCGATATTGAGGGGCGCATCAAAATCCTTGGCATCCACATGAAAAAAACGCCGCTGGCCCCTGACGTCGACCCGCGCACTATTGCACGCGGCACCCCCGGATTTTCGGGCGCGGAATTGGCCAATCTGGTCAACGAGGCGGCGCTGCTTGCGGCGCGACGCGGCAAGCGGTTGGTCGCGATGCTCGAGTTTGAAGACGCCAAGGACAAGGTGATGATGGGCGCCGAGCGCCGTTCGATGGTCATGACCGACGAGGACAAAAAAGCGACCGCTTACCATGAGGCTGGGCATGCGCTGGTGCTGATACACGTTCCGGGTAACAATCCGCTGCACAAAGTCACGATTATTCCACGTGGTCGCGCGCTGGGCGTGACGTTCAGTCTGCCCGAACGCGACGTCCTGTCGCACAATATGGTCAAGATGAAGGCACAGCTCGCCATGGCCTTTGGTGGGCGCATCGCCGAACAGCTTATCTATGGTGACGACGAATTGAACACGGGTGCCGCGAGTGACATCCAGCAAGCATCCGCTATCGCCCGCGCGATGGTCACCGAATATGGCATGTCAAAGAAATTGGGCTGGCTGCGTTATAAGAATGACGAGGATTTTGGTCCATTTGGTGGCGGCGGTCGCGCCAACATCTCTGGCGAAACGTCCAAACTTATCGACAGCGAGGTTCGCGGATTGATCGAGGAAGCCGAGGTCACAGCGCGCAAAGTGCTGACCGAGAACCTCGACCAACTCCATGTGCTGGCGGGCGCGCTGCTCGAATATGAAACGCTGTCGGGCGACGAAGCCAAACAGGTGCTGGCAGGTGAAGTGTTAGACCGCAACAGCAGCGACACTGGCAAACCCAAGGCGATTGAAGGCCATGCAGGCTCTATCCCACAGGTACGCAAGCGCCCGCGCGTTACCCATGATCCTGCGGCGCAGGGGCAATAGCCGGAACAGGCGGACTATTGCGACGCAAAAGGGGGCCGAGAAACATCTCAGCCCCCTTTTTTGCAACTGGCTTAATGCCTATTCGTAATCACCGACACCGGCGGTTGGGCGCGGCGGCGCGGCGGCGGTCAGGCGCAAAGCCTCTGCCGAACGCATGATCGACCCAATTTCATCGGGTGTTTCATCATCGTCAATGACCACTTTTTGCAGGCCAGCAATCAATGATGCCTGCATGTCGGCGGGACGAACGGTTTCCTCCGCAATTTCGCGCAAAGCGACAACGGGGTTTTTGTCGCGGTCACGATCAACCGTCAATTCGGCACCTTCGGATATTTCGCGCGCGCGCTGTGCCGAAAATAATACCAGGTCGAACCGGTTAGGAATCTTGTCAACGCAATCTTCTACTGTGACGCGCGCCATCGCTGTCTCATCCTTGGCTAATGGAAGTTTTGGGGTAAACGAAGGCGGGCGATAGTCTCAAGCGCGCCGTGAGTCAATGAAAAGCGACCTTTGCGGACGCGGCATATAGCGGCTATCCTTTGCGACTATGGACAGCGCGACCGAGCCTTTGGATGAACCGTGCAGCTTTTCAGCGCGGGTGGATGGGAATACCCTATCCGTCATTCCATCAGGCATAGAGCGGCTGGAATCGCTGCTCAGCCACATCAAATGCGCGCAATATAGCGTGACATTGATAACCTACACCTTTGCCGCCGATAAATCGGGCCACGCCGTCCTATCGGCGTTGGTGGATGCCGCTCTGCGCGAGGTCGCAGTCCGGTTGATTGTCGATGATTTTGGTTCGACCAAAACGCAGGACGATTTTTTTGCGCCATTGCGCGCGGCGGGCGGGTCAGTGCAGCGATTTGGCATGGGCAGGACACGCCGCTACCTCGTGCGCAATCATCAAAAACTGATTATCATCGATGGCAAAACCGCAATAATTGGCGGGTTCAATATCGCCGACCCCTATTTCGCGGCGCATTACGACCCCAATGGCTGGTGCGACCTTGGCCTCATTATCGAAGGGCCGGTGGTCGACATCTGCCAGCGCTGGTGCGACGGGCTATTGGCATGGATGGCCCAGCCACGCCAAAGCTGGCGCAGGCTCAGTCGATTGATCCGGGCTTTCCACGCCGATGGCGAAGCGGTGTCGCTTGTGGTCGGCGGACCGACACCGCGCCTGTCACCATGGGCGCGTCAATTACGCCACGACTTATCGCTGGGCCGCAGCGTCACCGCCGCCATGGCATATTTCTCGCCCAATGCAGGGTTTTTACGGCGCTTGGCGGGTGTAGCAGCACGGACCAGCGCCACGCTGATCCTCCCCGCCAGTAGCGACAATGCTGCGACCGTCGGGGCATCGCGGCTGCTATATGGCTATTTGCTGAAACATGGCGTGCAGATCAACGAATATACGGCCAGCTTGCTTCACGCCAAAATCGCCGTCATCGACAATATCGTCTATATCGGCAGCGCCAATTTCGATATGCGCAGCCTCTATGTGAATGTCGAACTGATGCTGCGTGTCGATGATGCGCGCTTTGCCGTGCTGTGCCGCGACTTCATCACATCGCTCGCGCAAGAATCGACGCCAATAACGACGGAATTGCACAACAAGCGCGCGGGCTGGCTCAATAGGCTGCGCTGGGCGTTAAGCTGGCTGATGGTCGGGGTCATTGATTATGGCGTGACACGGCGGCTCAATTTTGGCCTGCCTAAACGCAAATAGGCAAAGCCCTTAATTTTCGGTCTTCTCTTCTGCCGCGATTTCCGAGGCGCGAAATGTGCCATTTCGCTCGAAATCACTCGTCCTTGGTTGCCCAGAACAAAAAGCAAGGCGGCACATTCCACCATTCAAACGCATCAGCAATCTGGGTAAAATGCGGCTCCAAAAAGTCGCGTGCGCGTTTGCGAAATTGATAGACCATGAAGGTGCCGCCGGGGCGCAGCGCACGGTGCGTCGCGGCCGCAATCGCAGGACCAATGCCATTGGGGAGCGTGGAAAAAGGCAGGCCGGACAGCATCTGATCGGCATGGGCAAAGCCATGCGCTGCGATAATCGCCTCGACATCTGCCGCAGAACCCAGCACGGGTTTGAAGCGGCTGTCGGCGATCTCGCGCCCCAGATAGTCGATGAAATCGGGGTTGGTGTCGATGGCAATCAGCGTCGCGTCGCCGCGCATCCGCTGTAGTACGGGCCGGCAAAACGTCCCGACTCCTGGGCCATATTCGACGAACAGATCCACTTTTTCCCAGTCAATCCGCGACAGCATATGGTCAATCAGGCGGTCCGAAGAAGGGATGATCGACCCGACCATCACCGGATGCTTTATGAACCCCTTGATGAACATACCCCATGGGCCCATTGCGCGCCAGATTGCTTTGGCGACACGGTCGATAAAACGGGCTGGGGCGCGGCGTTCAGCCTTGGTTTGCGACATGATAGGCTTTCATCAACATTGGGTATCAGCACCCGTTCGCAGAAAATCACACGCGGCGCAATCACGCTGTCGTGCCTAGGCGTTTTGGCGGACCAGTCGTGCGGTGACATGAGCGTCCAGCGCGGCGATTTGTGCGCCCGATAACCTTAAGCCCAATTTGCTGCGCCGCCAGATTATGTCGTCTGCGCTGCGCGCCCATTCGCGGCTAATGAGATAATTGACCTCTGCCGCATACAGTCCAGCGCCAAAATCGGTGCCAAGCGCTTCACGCGATTGCGCCTCCCCCAACCAACGCCGTGCATCGGTGCCATAGGCACGGGTGATGCGGTCAAGCATTGCCGCATCGAGAAACGCATAATCGCGGGCGAGTGCCGCCGCTAGCGCCGCAAATCCCGTAACAGCAAAATCGCCGCCGGGCAGCGGGCGTGTCGCCGTCCAATCGCACCCTGCCAAGGCTGGAACCAACGGCGCCAGCCGCTCCACGGCTTCTGCCGCGAGATGGCGATAGGTGGTGATTTTGCCGCCAAACACCGACAACATCGGCGCACGGCCATCGTCGCCGCCATCGACCTCGCCATCAACCTCGAATGTATAGCCGCGCGTCGCCGCCTCTGGTTTTCCCGATCCATCGTCGATCAGCGGGCGGATGCCGCTATAGCTCCACACCACATCAGCAGACGTGATTTGCTGACGGAAATAACCGTTGGCTCCGTCGCAAAGATAGCGGATTTCTTCGTCGCTGGCACATGGTCGCTCGCTGGCATCTGGATGGTCACGGTCGGTCGTGCCGATCAGCGTGAAATCCCGATTATAGGGTATGGCGAAGAATATGCGGCCATCAGGCAATTGAAAGAAATAGCTATAATCATGGTCAAACAGCCGCTTCACGACGATGTGCGATCCGCGCACAAGGCGTAATTTGTGCCGTGATGCGACATGGGCGCGATCAAGCAGCGTCAGCACCGATGGACCCGCCGCGTTGACAATAGCGCGCGCGCAAAAGCTGCCGATGTTGGTGTCGATCCGCCAGCCATCACCTACCCTTTCCAGCGCCAACACCTCTGTCCGCGTCAAGACCGTAGCGCCGCGATCTGCAGCGTCACGCGCATTAAGGACAACCAGTCTGGCATCATCGACGGCCGCGTCCGAATATTCAAATCCGCGCGTGAAATCGGGCTTGAGCGGTGCGCCAGCGGGATGGCGAGCCAGACGGATGCTCCGCGTGGCGGGGAGCAGTTTGCGACCGCCGATATGGTCATAGAGGAACAGGCCGAGCCGCAGCAACCAGCGCGGCCTGAGGCCCGCACGGTGCGGCAGGACAAAGCGCACGGGTGCAATTATGTGCGGGGCAATGGCCCATAATTTTTCGCGTTCGATTAAGGATTCGCGGACCAGGCCAAACTCATAATGCTCCAGATAGCGCAATCCGCCGTGGATCAGCTTGGTCGATGCCGATGATGTTCCTTGCGCGAGGTCGCCGCGTTCGAGAAGCAGCACCCGCGCGCCCCGCCCGGCCGCATCGCGCGCTATCCCCGCGCCATTGATGCCACCGCCGATGACGCAAAGATCATATTGTTCGCTCATTTGACGGCACCTTGCCCCAACAGGCGCGGCACTAGCAAGAGGCCGGCGAGTATTGGGTGGCGGCGCTGCCACGGGGCGATCACAATGTGCGTACCCGCGTGGCGATTTACCTTCCACGCCAGATAATCAATCCCGCCAGCAAAAGTGAATGTTGCCTTGAGCAAGCGCAGGACCGAAAGCGCCTTGCCCTCAATCCGCCGCCTTGCCCACCCGCCACCGCGTGCTCCGCCCCTCTTCTCAGGCGCAATAGCCGCCAAGGCGGGAACGCTGAAACGCGTATAGCGATCAGGGTCGGCATCAACCACCGAAGCTGCACGACCACCACGTTCGGCGCGCAGTTCCGCCGAATAGGTCAATGCAAAAGCGCGTCGCCACCAATCAAGCGGCGTTTCATCATCTCTCGCCTCAGCCGCCGCAAGCAGTGTTGGCGCAGCGCGAGCGACCGCAGCAATTGCCCGCTCGCTTGCCGCTTCATTGCTGGACCACACCAGCCGCGATGGTTGCGCAAAACGCGCCCACACCGAAACATTGCGTGTTTCCGGCCCGCACAGGCGATGGAAATCAGCCTCGCTCAGCACCGCATATTTTGCGCTCAGCCCGCCGTGAGCGAACGGGAAAACATTGGGCGGGATGAGACGGTTGGCAAAGCCGAGCCAGCGCGCATGATAAGCGGCACGATAATCCGCTACGATGAGGTAAAAATCGAGCATCAAGCCGTCAAGCTGTGCCTCGCGCAGACAAGAGCCATAAAACAGCACCGCACGCGCGCCGGGGTGAAGCGCGGCAATCGCCGCCGCCATGGCCGACACTTGCGGCAAGACGGGCTGCGTCAATTCCTCGCATACCAGCGCCTGTAAATCTTGAGCCACTTCTCAGGCCGCGAGTTTGAGGAAGGGCACAGGCGATGTAGCCTGCAACGTAATGGGATGCCCCGTGGTTGCATGAAATGTTTCGCCATCGAGGATGACGCTCGATTTATCGCCCTCGATGCGGATAAGGTCGCCCTGCTGAAAAAAAAGGCCGTCGGAGGGCGTTTCCCCAAGTTGACCGAACAGCGCGACACGAAACATACCAAATACCGATTTCAGATCCGCCTTGACCGCAAGCAGCTTCATTTGGCCAATCGCTTTGCCATCACCAGCGGGCGCGTTGAACAACAGCCGTTCCAATGTAGTAACGATCAATACGGCAAAGCGACCTGCCAAAGCACCTTCGCGTTGCATCGTTACTGTCACGGGGTTTGAGGGGTTGCGACCCAGGCGGCGCAATCCCGGGATCAGGCCGATGATCGCCAACAGGCCGGCTAGGAAATGTGCCAACCCATTGGGCAGGCCCAACGGATAAATGCGATCACGGCAATGCAAGATAGTGTCAGCAAGGCCAGCGCCGCCAAGAAACATGCCCAACACCGGTTGGTTGGTACTGCTGTTCGAGAGTGAAATAAGCTCGCGTTCGACAATGTGCCCCGCCATTGTTCCACGCGCCAAGGCCAACACAGATTCCAGCGCCAATAACGGATCGCCGCTCGCCCCCAAATCGAGCGCAATCAAATTGGTCTTGCCGTTGGGCAGAACCGCCACTGGGGGCACTTGTCCTGGTGCAAAATGTCCGCCGCCATATAATTCTGTCAGCATCGCCTGCACCGTTCCATCGCCGCCATTGACCGCAATCACCCGTGGACGCACCAAAGCAATCGAAGCCAATGCCGCGCCGATCTGGTCGGCATGCTCTACCTCATAGTGGAAAACATCCGGCTGCAGCGCGCAATAATCACGAATTTTAGGCAAAAAAGCGCGGTTTCCCGTCGATCGAGGATTCGACAAGAGAGCAACCGCAACCATGGCTATTGTTCATTCCTTCAACGCGGTAAGATCGGCTCGAAACTGGTGCCTTGGACATAGTTCAAAATGACGTTGACCCGCACAGGCGCATCATTGACCTGAAAACCGACGCGCGCGAGATTGGGTTTACGGCGCAATGCCATGTCAAGGATGCTGACATCGGGGTTACCAGAAAAGCCGCCACCATCGCTGCGATCGCTATGGCCATCGCCATTGGCATCGTGCCGCACCGAAATTGCGTAGCGCCCGGCCGCACCAACCGGCACGCAAATCGGCATGTCGCCGCTGCGCGTCATCGGCACGTCAATGCGTTGCAACCATGCGCGGCGTTCAAGGAATGTGCGTGGGTTTGCGGCATATAACTGGACACGAACGCTGCCGCTGCGCACGCGAAACCCAGTAACATTGACGATTACCGAGGCTTCACCGCCATCGCAGCGCGCAGCGTGCGGCCCCAAAGTGGTCGCGCCAGCGGCGGCAGCAATTGCAGCGGTCATCCCGCCCAAAGCGGCAAAGCCAATCCATTTCTTCATACCATTTTCACTCCAGTTGCAGCCCATAGCGCGGCATTTTTGCTGCGCAGCAGCACACCCCCAAAATCACATGTGCACACTATTGCACCCATTTGCGGCAAAATTGGGGTAAGGCTGTACACATTCATAACGCCGGAACCATGAATGGCAGCTTTCCCTGCCCTTCACTTTGCGCTAATCGCCGCAATACTCGCTGCCGCACCCCCTCGCTGGAGACACCGCCCTGTTGCGCTTCTTTTCCTGGTCCGCAACCGACCGCTACATCGCCAGATTGATCGCCGTGCCGCTTCTTGCGACATTGGTGTTGTCGGCAATGTTGCTGGTGCTCGAAAAAATGGGGCGACTGCTCGACTTTGTAGCGACCGAGGGCGGGCCGGTCAGCGTGGTGTGGCGAATGCTTGCCAACCTCATCCCGGAATATCTATCGCTCGGCATCCCCATTGGATTGACGCTCGGCATATTACTGGCGTTCCGGCGGCTCGCCGTTTCATCGGAAATTGACGTGATGCGCGCCGTCGGCCTTGGCTATATGCAATTGCTCAAGGCACCTTATGCTTATGCCATTGCGCTGGCTATATTGAACCTTGTTATCGTTGGCTATGTGCAGCCCGTCGCGCGATACGCTTATGAAGGGCTGCGGTTCGAATTGCGTTCGGGCGCGCTGGGTGCGTCGATCAAGGTCGGCGAGTTTACCAGCCTGGGCCAGCGCCTGACTTTGCGCGTAGAGAGCAGCAGCAACGAAGGGCGCAATCTGTCGGGTATTTTTGCGCATGCCGTGGCCGCCAATGGGCAAACCATATCCGCCAATGCGCGCACTGGGCAATTTCTGGCCACCAGCGATCCCGATACAATCGTCCTGCGATTAACAGGCGGTATGCTGGTGCATGACGGCCCGCGCTTTACAACACCGCGCGTTCTGACATTCACTTCGCATGACCTGCCCATCGACTTGCCCAAAATCGAAGCCTTCAGACGGCGGGGCGGGGCCGACCGCGAATTGACCATCCCCGAACTCGCCCGCGTGGGAAATGACGTTGCGACGCCGCTGGCCACACGCCTTGAAAGCCGCGCCAATTTCCATTTCCGCCTTGTCGAGGTAGCCTCAATGTTTTTGCTGCCGTTGCTCGCCATCGCTCTCGCGGTGCCGCCCAAACGATCAACATCGGCGCTGGGCATTTTCCTAGCCATTGTGATGTTGGTTACGCAGCATAAAATCAATGAATATGCCGAAGATTTCGGTGCGCTGGGCGGTGTTGACCCCTTTTATGCGTTGTGGATTCCCTTTCTTGGGTTTGTTGCGCTGACACTATGGATGTTCCACACGCTGGCCAATGTTCCCGGCGGACAGCCGATTGGTGCGCTGGAGCGCAGTTTTGCCAAACTATCCGGCGCGATAGCGCGGCTGTGGCGACGGCTGCCATGGCTCCGTGATTTAACGAGGGCGCAGCCATGAGTGCGGGCGCAACCATGGGCGCGGGCGGTTTTTTCCCCTCACAAACAATCGGCTGGTATGTCGGCAAGATGTTTCTGTTACGCAGTTTCGTTATATTAGCGATGCTGGTGCTCGTCCTGCAAACGCTCGACCTGCTTGGTGAAAGCGGGAAAATCCTCGCCGTGCCGGGGAATAGTGACGCCGATGTCTGGCATTACAGCGCGCTGCGCCTGCCGCAAATCATTTCCCGTTTTCTGCCCTTTTCGGTGTTGCTGGGGACGCTGGTCACGCTGGTGACGCTCAACCAGAATAGCGAGATTATCTCGATGAAGTCGGGCGGGCTTTCGGCGCATCAAATCCTTGCGCCGCTGATTGTTGCCAGCCTGTTTGTTGCGGGGTTCAGCTTTATATTCAACGAACGTGTGGTCACCCGCTCCACCGCCGCTCTATCCGCTTGGCAAAAGGCCGAATATGCGCGTGTCCCCATCGACAGCGGCGTGCACAGCAATGTCTGGGTCCGGTCAGACGACGCGCTCATCCACGCCACCCGCGTGCGTGGGCGCGGCAGTCTGGCAACCCTCGAAGGGGTTGATATATTCGAACGCACCGACACAATGATTACCAGCATCGTTCGCGCTGGCACCGCCACTTATGGTGCCGATGGCTGGCAATTGACCCATGCCCGCCGCTTTGATGTGCGCAGCGGCAGGGTCGAACAATTGGGCACCATCGTCGCCGGACGCGGTGTTCCGCCAGACCGTTTTACCCTTGCCAATGTCAAGGGCGACAGCCTGGATTTCATGGCGCTACGCAGCGCCATCACCGAACTTGAGGCCGCTGGCCGCCCGACACAGGCGCTCAAAGCCGCGCTATGGCACAAAATTAGCGGGCCATTGTCGGCGGTGCTGATGCCGCTGCTGGGCGCCGTCGCAGGGTTCGGGCTCGCGCGGTCTGGCCAGCTCCTCATCCGCGCCATCATCGGCATGGGGCTGGGCTTTGCTTATTTCGTCGCCGACAATTTCGGGCTGTCGATGGGCAATTTGGGCGCTTATCCACCGCTGCTCGCGGCGTGGGGGCCATTTGCGCTGTTCCTGCTGATCGGCGAACTGGTGCTGATCCGCAGCGAGGAGTAACGCCCACTCTGCCCCACAAACCACAGGATCACCACTAGCGCAAGCGGCGAGGCAAGGCCAACCCAACCCTGCGCTACAAAGGGCGCAAATAGTGGCATTCGCGACAGCAGCATCAGAGCGCCAATGAGCGCCAGAAGCCCTGTCATATCCGCAAGAAATCCGCGCCAATGCCTCGCGCGTTCGCGGGAATAGCGTGCCTGCTCATCAATGCGCCGTTCAACCGCCAACAGGAAATCGCGATCACCCGCGCGGATACGTGGTGTCAGCCCTATGGCGAGCATGTGATCGAGCGCATTATCGTCCATCATCGCCAGCCTCCGCAAGTATCGCGCGCAATCGCTGTTTGCCGCGCAATACTAGTGATTTTATGCTGCCAAGCGGCATACCCAATATCGCGGCGACTTCACTATGCGACCAACCATGCCCATCGCACAGGACAAGCGCGGCCCGTTGTTCGTGCGGTAATGTGCGCAGCAATTTTGCCACGTCAATCAGCGCTTCTGTCGCATCAGTTGTGGCAATAGTTTCGCCCGCGACGCTGTCGTGACCCCACAGCGCGCTTCGCCGCCGCGCCCGCCGAGCCGCATCGAGGAACAGCCGCCAGCCAATACCCGTAAGCCACGCGGCATAACTGCCCTGCCCGCGATAATCGCTGGCACGCAGCCACGCCTTGAGGAACACTTCCTGTGCCAGTTCATCGCCCACGGCACTTCCCGCCAGTCGGCCCAGGAACGCACGAAGGCGGGGTTCGTGCCGCAACACCAAAAGTTGAAAGGCAAAGCGGTCCCCCGATGCGACACGGGCGTTAAGCGCGGCGTCCTCATCCGCGTTCAGCGGCTTGCTCCCGCTCCATCTCGCGCTTGACGAGTTGGCGACGGATCAGCAGCGCCGCACCGACGAGGAGGGGAAAGAGCGCCGCACCAGTAGCGATGCGAATGGCGTTTTCTGCGCCTTGAATGATGCCAAAGCCCGCTATCGCCAAGCCTATAGCAATCAACACCAAGCCATTGCGGTCATCACCCGGCATTTCGGGCGCGCCCGCCGCAACGAACGGCTGGTTTACCTTGTCAATCAACGCGCCCGCATGGGTGGATTGGCTCTCGATCGATTTGTTGATCGAACGGTGCAGCATCCACGCCTGAATCAAGCGCGTGACAAGAATGAACGCGACGATGAAGACCGCCGCAGCCATAGCATTGTCGAGCCAACTAAACAGATTATGCGCAATCTCTACCGACGGATTGTCGGACGGCGGCAGGTTCGCAGCAATCGAGGCGGGGTCGATATGCGCAGCGATGGCCGCGAGATCATCAGGCTTAAGCGGTGCTGCAGGCGGTGCGGGGGGTAAAATCGTCATCGGTCATCCTTTGCATCATTGGTTTCAATGACTAGACGCCACGATGATGCGCCATGGATGCAACCATGCGCACATTTTCTCTAACGCCTCTGCCGCCAGCTGCTGCGGACCAATTGCACGACAAGCCCGGGCAGGCCGGGATAGCTGACCTTATGATAGCTGGTTGTGGTGCCGAGCGATGCAGTAATCCGCCGATGCGCCTCACCCAGATTGTGATAGGGCAGCCCCGGCAACAGATGGTGCAGCGCATGATAGCGCAACCCCACCGGAGCCCATAGCGCAGGCAGCGGGCTGGGCGGCGGCACATTGACGCTGTCGAGATATTGCGCGGTCACGCTCATTTCCCCGCCATCATTGGCCCATAAATGCGCCACCAAGGTGCGAATCTGGTTGAGCAACATGATGCCAGACAGCACCAGCATCGCGGTGATAAAGGCGCGCAAAGGAATGACCCCGCTCGCCACACCAGCGATCACCGCCATTGCCCACAGCGCGGTCGGCGTTTCGGTCAGGATGACGTGCCGCCGCAACGCTGCATCGGGTGCACGGCGGCGAAAAGCGGGGTTGATGACCAGCCCTGAATAGCGTTGCCATATGAGCGTCCGCAGCGGCGGAATGAGCAGCGATAATGGCGCCAATATGCCATAACGCAACAGCAGCCCCAGCGGGGCCAGTAGCGAAATCAGCACGAACACCGGCACCGTCCATGGCTTCATATGCGCTAGGGGCAGATATTCCGGGTCATCCACCGTGCCATATTTTTTGCGCATATGGTGGGTGTTGTGCAACCCTTCATACATGAACGAGGGCAGCATCACCGGAATGCCGACGACGATGTGCCACGCGGTCCAGAAACCCGGCACGGCGGACAGGCGCATATGGGTCAGTTCATGGATGAACAGTCCCGCACGATAAAGGCACAATATCGCCACGACGCCGGATGCAAGTGTGAAGGGTAACGAGGTCGAGACTATTGCCCCTACCAACCCGGCATAGCCGAGCACTGCGGACCCCAGCATATCACCCCAGTAAATCACTTTGCTTGGCGTGTTGAGATCGGCCGTCAGCTTTGCCGCAGCGCGGATCATCGCCATATCCTCGCCGCGCTGGGCGGATGAAGGTGGCGCGTCGGTAACGGGCGCTGCAGCTGGGCTCGATATTTTGGTCATGGGTTATGCCTCGTGCGACACTCGATGCCCTCCACCCGTGCACCGCGCAAGATATTTTGCATCGCTTTTGCGATTGCGTTGTCAGGCAGTTAGCCATGCAACATGGCAGGATGATGGCATAGCTTGGCGGATAGTTACCGCTTTCCTACAGCCTTGTCGCCATGGTAAGTTGCGCACATGACTTTGCCTGATGCCCATAATCATGCCCGTATCTGCACAGCGATGTTCGCGTTCCTATCCCCCTCCCGCTTGCGGGAGGAGTTAGGGGTGGGCCTCGTCTTCTCCGCGTCTTCGCGTGCACTCACTCCTTCGTCATCCCGAACTCGTTTCGGGATCGCAAATGGAAGGCATATCCTCTCACAATATCCCGAAACGAGTTCGGGATGACGAGAAAGGAAACGAAGTGTATTATGCGTATCATACGACTGTGTATCGTTGATACCACACTTCGCAAACCCGCAGACCGCCGTTGTTTTCCCCATATAGTCTATCAACCAAATACCAAAATACAGGAACATTCGTGACAATAGCCCCCGTTTCCATCGCCTCGGCCAACAGCAAAGCGGATCGAAACGCCTTCATCGACCTTGCCTATCGCATCAATGCCGACGACCAAAACTGGGTGCCGCCATTACGCGGCGAAGCGATGGACCTCATCACCCCCGCCAAAAACCCGTGGTTTGACCATGGCAAGGCGCAGCTGTTCCTTGCGCGCAGGGGGCTACGCGTCGTCGGACGGATTAGTGCGCATTTCGACACGCTCGCGCTCGAACAGCCTGCGGAACAAGGCATGGGTCCGGGCACGGGCAACTGGGGAATGCTAGAGGCCGAGGATGCAACCGTGACGGCGGCGCTGATCGCGCAGGCCGAAGATTGGCTGCGCGAACAGGGGATGACCCGCGTGCTGGCGCCGCTATCGCTCTCCGTCTGGGACGAACCCGGCCTGTTGACGATGGGGCACGACCATCCGCCAACGGTGATGATGGGGCATGACCGTGCCGAATATCAGGCATGGGTTGAGGGTGCGGGTTATAGCCCAGCCAAACAGCTTTACACCTATGACCTGTCAATCCGCGAAGGATTTCCGGAACTTGTCAACCGCATCGTTGCTAGCGGTGAACGCAGCAGCAAGATCCGCATCCGCAGGGTCAACAAGGCGCGGTTCAACGAAGAAGCCGCGCTTATCCTCGCTATCCTCAACGATGCGTGGAGCAGTAATTGGGGATTTGTGCCGCTAACTGACGCCGAAATTGCGCATGTCGGCAAAAAGCTCAAACCTATCGTTTATGAGGATATGATCCGCATCGCCGAGGTTGATGGCGAGCCCGTGGCGTTCATGATGGTGCTGCCCGACCTCAACGAGAAAATCGCGGGGTTCGGCGGGAGACTGTTCCCGTTCAACGTTTTCAAACTGCTGTGGTGGATGCGCAAACCGCAATCACGTACGGTTCGCGTGCCCTTGATGGGCGTGGTCAAGCGCTTGCAATCGAGCCGTATGGCCAGCCAGCTTGCCTTCATGATGATCGAATATATCCGCCGCGATGTTGTCCGTGACTATAGCGCCCAGCGCGGCGAAATCGGCTGGGTGCTCGACGATAATCAGGGGATGAACGCGATTGCCCAGGCAATCGGTGCCAAGGTCAATAAAGTCTATACGATTTACGAAAAGCCATTGTGAGAGGTTGATGATGCCAAGATTAAATGACAATATCTGCCTCGTCACAGGGGCCGCGCGCGGAATTGGCCGCGCCATTGCCGAACATTTCCTCGCCGAAGGTGCGAACGTCATCGTTACCGATTGCGACGATGCGGCTGGTGCGGCAACGGCGACGGAGATTGGTGCACGCTTTATCCACCTTGATGTCGGCAGCGAGGACGATTGGCGTCGCCTCGCCGCCACCGTTCCGGCACTTGACGTTCTGGTCAACAATGCGGGAATTACGGGATTCGAAGACAGCCCTGGCCCGCACGACCCAGAACATGCGACGCTGGCCGAATGGCACAAAGTCCACCGCGTCAACCTTGACGGTACTTTCATGGGGTGCCGCTATGCGATTGGCGCGATGAAGGGCGCGGGCACGGGATCGATCATCAACATTTCGTCGCGGTCCGGCATGGTAGGCATTCCCGGCGCGGCAGCCTATGCCTCGTCCAAAGCCGCCATCCGCAATCACACCAAATCGGTCGCGCTCTATTGTGCGCAGCAGGGATGGCGTATCCGCTGCAACGCCATCTTCCCGGCCGCCATATTGACCCCAATGTGGGAGGCGTTGATTGGCGATGGGCCGGACCGCGATGCACGGATGGCGGCGATGGTCGCGGATACGCCGCTCAAACGCTTTGGCACTGTGGACGAGGTGGCGGCGCTAGCGGTGATGCTGGCGTCGGACGAGGCGACCTATGTGACAGGGTCGGAGTTCAGCATTGACGGCGGATTACTCGCGGGATCGGCGGCGTCACCGGGTGAATAGCCTGTGATGCGCGGAAAAGCCGCCTTCAGCGTCGAATAATGCGAAAGACCTTGAAGGCGGTGCACCCCCGCAACATTAGGGAGCGCCTGCCCGAGGTATTCGGCCATGGCGGGCGGTGCCCAATTATCGCACTCACCCTGCCATATCGTGACGGGGCATTGTATTTGCGGCAAAATATATACCCATGGCGAGACATACGCACCTATTTCTGACCGATAGCCCACCCGCCGCGCGACAGGCTCGAACGCACCATCTCCAGCCATCGCGCCCTGAAAATAGGGTCGGCTGCTAGCATCCGGTCCTCGCCAGCAGCATCGGCAAAAACCTGTCGAAACAAGGCATGTGGTGCGAACCTGGCCATGCCAGACTGCACCCGCGTCATGGCCGCAAACAAGCGAGGCCAATCACGTGCGAGGGAAAATACCGCCCTGCCCGCCATATGGGTCAGAAAATCTCCACCATCGAGCGGCGCGGCCGGAGAGACAAGGTCGATGCGCGCCACTTTGTCGCCCAGTTGTGCGGCAAGCCTGAGCGCGGCGAAAGCCCCAAGCGAAAAGCCGACCAAATGCAGGCTGTGGTGCGGCAATGCGCGCGCCACGTCTTTGGCCAGCTGCTCCGGTTCAGCCAGCAGTGCATCCTGTCTGTCGGGCGCATAATCGATGGCATAGTTCGTACCAAATAGCCCCAGTTCAGCCGACGAACCGGGCTGCCCGTGCAGATAGACCGTCGCCAGATCTGCCACGCTAGTCGCGCACCGTCACCCACGTCGCGGCATGGTCGCTCGCTTTCTCGCGCGCGCGATGGCCCTTGTCCACACCCGCGTCGCACAGGCGGTCGGCGAGTGCGGGGCTGAGCAACAGATGGTCGATGCGGAAACCCGCGTCGCGCTGCCATGCCCCCGCCTGATAATCCCAATAGGTCCACACTCCGCCCGCCGGATAGCGCGCGCGCAAGCCATCGGTCCAGCCGTCGGACAGCATCGCGCGATAGGCTGCGCGGCTTTGCGGGTGCATCAACGCGTCATCGGCCATCGCGGACGCGCGAAACACGTCATCATCATGCGGGATAACATTATAATCGCCCGCAATCAGCGCAGGCACTTCTTCGGCAAGAATAGCCCGCGCCCGCGCACGCAGCCGCTCCATCCAACCTAGCTTGTAGTCAAACTTTGGCCCCGGATGCGGATTGCCGTTGGGCAGGTAGATGCCAGCGACGCGAAGGCCAAACACGCCCGCCTCGATATAGCGACTCTGTTCGTCATCGGGATCGCCGTCCAGCCCGCGCTGGACCTCCATCGGTTGCTCGCCCCGCGCAAGGATGGCGACGCCGTTAAACCCCTTTTGCCCATGCCAGATCGCGCCATAACCCGCCGCCTCTATATCGGCGCGCGGAATGCCGTCTTCGGCGGATTTGAGTTCCTGAAGACAGACAATATCGGGCTGTGTTTCGGTCAGCCATTCGATCAGGCGAGGCAAGCGGGCGCGGATGCCGTTGACATTATAGGTCGCGATTCTCATCAGACAGCAAAGCTGGAGCCACAGCCACAACCAGCGGTGGCGTTGGGGTTGGTCACCTGAAAGCTCGCACCGCCTAAGGATTCAACATAATCGATGCGCGAACCGCGCAGCAGATCGATGCTGACACTGTCGATAACCAGCGCAACGCCGTCGGTTTCGCTGACGCTATCGTCGCTCTCTATGCTTTCGGCCATCGCAAATTTATAGGTGAAGCCAGAGCAACCGCCGCCATCGACCGACAGGCGCAGCCGCGCGGGCTGGCCCAATTTTTCGCCAATCGCGAACACGCGCGCAGCGGCGGACGCTGTTAGCGTTGGGCAATCATTGATGGAATGTGTTTCGGCCATGGGCCTAAGATAGGGCCGCGAAGCGCCAGCGGCAAGTCGGCACTGCGAGGGAGGTTATTCGTCCAGCCTATTCGCCCAATCTATTCGCGCGGCCCGCCCAGCGCAACATTGCCATGGCCCGATGCATCGGCCATCACGCCGTCTTCGGCCAAAAAGGGTAGTGGGTTAACCGGAGCACCCGCGATGCGGACTTCGTAGTGGAGATGCGGGCCGGTTGAACGGCCAGTCGAGCCAACATAGCCGACCACATCGCCGCGACGAACATGCTGGCCCGAAACCACGGCGATGACCGACATATGGCCATAGCGCGTCTGAATGGCGTTGCCATGCTCGACCTCGACATAATTGCCATAGCCGCCAAGGCGCTGCGCACGGCCAATGGTGCCATCAGCAGTCGCATAAATCGGCGTGCCGGTCGGGCGCGGAATGTCGATGCCATTGTGGCGGGCACGGCGACCATTGAACGGGTCGCTGCGGGTGCCAAACGATGAAGTCAGGGTCACCACGTCAACGGGCGCGCGCGACGGAATGGCGATCGCCTGTGCCGAAGGCCCGTCCATTTGCTGCCATGCGGTGAATAATGAGCGAAACTGGCTGTCCCCTTCACCACCCACGCGGCGAGCCAAGACGGGGGTGAAGCGCGCAACGGCTGCGGCGGTCGCGTCTGCATTTGCGACGGCGGCCTCGGCATCGCTAGTGTCGAGCGCCACATCGGGCGCGTCAAGGTCAACTGGCGCTTCGCTGGCGGTGGCCGCCATCGCGGGCGCGCCGAACCCAAGGGCGGCTGCCGCGAATGTAGTCACGCTATGCTTGACAAAATGCTTGAAACAAAAGGACATGCGACCCCGAATTGTTTGCCGACCGATCGGGCAATATGCCCAAATCTAGCGCGGTAGTGACTCTAAAGCCCCTATAGGGCCAAGTATTTTGGGGCCAATTTTGACTGGTCCCCGCTCTTGATGCTGGTTGTGGTCAGCAAATGTTGATGGAGCAACAGATGATTGCCGTTCGTGCGTTCAATGGGGCGTGCGGCACGGCGAACCGTTGAATGCGCCGCATCTGGCGCGGTAAATGCCCGAAATGGCCGCCTTTTATGCTGCGATCCGAATCAATGGCGCAATGAGCCATAAGCGGCCAAAGCCCGTAAAATTGACACCAAGAACGGGGTCTGGTTTTCCAACATTTTCGCGGTTTTGGTTGATACGATGCACGGGGGAAACAACGGCCGCCTGCGGGTTACAGAGCTGTGGTATCAACGATACACAGTCGTATTATACACATAACACACTTCGTCATCCACCATCGTCATTGCGAGGAATGGAATGACGAAGCAATCCAGAAGCGGTGCCATAGACTGGATTGCTTCGCTTCGCTCGCAATGACGAAGAAAGATGTTCCCCACGCGAAGACACAAAGACGCGAAGAAAGATAGTGTGCTCCGGACTAAATCCGGAGCACAGGTGCGTTGCGGCGATAAGGTCGCAAAGGTCGCGCATAGGATGCGGAAAATTGCGACGAGCCGAATGGATATGGCCGCGAACAGCACCGCGCAGGCACGGGCTTGGCTAAGGGCAATAAGCAACATCATGCGCCACTTATATCATAGCCAAAACCCTGTAGGAAAGCGGTGTTACACAGCCCGCACCGCCGTCAGCACCTCGTCCGCATGCCCTTTTACCCTGACCTTGCGCCATTGTTGCACCAGCGCGCCCGCCGCGTCGAACAGGAATGTGCAGCGCTCAATCCCCATATAGTGGCGGCCATAGAGCGATTTTTCGACCCACGCGCCAAAATCCTCGGTCATATGACCGCCGCTAACACTTTCCGGGGCGTCGGAGCCGAGCGTGACGGTGAGGCCATATTTTTCGGCGAATTTGGCGAGGCGCGCAGGCTTGTCCTTCGACACGCCGATGACGCGCACACCAGCGGCAGCGAAAGCATCGGCCAGTGCGGTAAAATCCTTGGCCTCATTGGTGCAGCCCGGCGTATCGGCCTTGGGATAGAAATAGATGATGTGCGCCCGCCCCACCATGTCGGCGCGCGACAGCACAGTTCCATCGGCCAATGTCAGCCGCCAATCGGGTGATTTTTGCCCGTCGATCATTATGCGCTCTCCCCACTCACCAGACTTGATCCCTGATACCATGCCACCATGCACCGATACACGCCAGAGCAGCGGCATGGCCGCGCATCAGCCGCGCCCAATCTGCATCGCCGCCGGGCACACAGGCATGGGCAATCCGCGCGCGGGTTTCGGCGTCCTGCGGATATTGCCCGTCGGGGGCCATCAGCCGCATCGTCACCAGCATCCGCGCCAGCAGCGCCTGTGCACCGCACGCATCGGCGGGGGCGTGGCCAGCCGCCACCAATTGGTCGAGCGCCACGCTCAAACGCGGGTCAAAGGCCATATTATGGCGCAGCTGCTGCGCGTGGATCGCAAACTCTGCATCGACCAACCCGCCGCCGCATAGCTTGACATCGAGCGGGCCTTTGGCTGGCTTGTGCGCCGCTATATCGCTGCGCATTTTGACGACATCGGCATGGAGTTTTACCGGGTCGCGCGGGGCGGCGAGCACAGCGTCGATGATCGATTGCAGCTGTTCGCGCGCACGCCTGCTGCCAAACACAGGGCGCGCACGGGTGAGCGCCATATGCTCCCACGTCCACGCCTCCTCCGCCTGATAGCGCGCGAAGGCATCGAGGCTGGCGACCAGCGGCCCCTGTGCCCCCTGTGGCCGCAACCGCGTATCAACCTCATAGAGCCGCCCAGCCGCCGTCGGCACGCTGAGCGCCGCGATAACCCGGCTGCCCAATCGGTTAAAGTAAGTGGTGGTGCCAAGCGGACGCGGCCCATCGGACGTCGCCATCAAATCGCCAGTAAACAGCAAGATGAGGTCGAGGTCGGACGCGTGCGTCAACGCTCTTCCCCCCAGTCGGCCCAGCGCGAGGATGAGCAATTCGCCGCCCGCAATGCGTCCGTGCGCGCGTTCAAAGGCAAGCACCGTCGCCGCCGCCAGACTCTCCAGCGCGGCATCGGCAAGGTCGGCAAGCCCTAGCGCAACGGTGAGCGGGTCGGCAGCCCCTTCGACCAGTTGCACGCCCAGCGCAAAGCGGTGATCCCCGACCACGCGGCGGACATGATCAAGCTGACGTTCCATATCATCAACCGGGCCCGAAGCCATCGCGGCGGCCAGTGCATCGGGTGAAGGCATCGCGTTAAAAACGGTGGCGTCGATCAACCCCTCGATCAATTCTGGCCGCTGCGCCAGATCATCGGCCAATGTCGGCGCATGACCGAGCACCGCGACCAAAGTGTTCAGCAGTTGCGGGCGGGCACCAAGCAGATGAAAGAAATTGATCGCACTGGGCATGCCGCAGACCAGCCGGTCAAATTTGCCAAGCACGCTGTCGGGTTGATGCGCCGCGCCAATGGCGCTCATCAACGCGGGGAGCACATCCTCCAGCGCATCTAGCGCCGGGCCGCTGCGCAATATCCGCATCGTTCCGCTGCGCCATTCGGATATGCGGCGCGCCGTCGCTTCGCCATCGGCAAAGCCAATCGCCCAAGCATTTGTCACTGATTCATCATGGTCGTGCGGCCAGCGTGCCTGCTGTTTATCACCGCCGACCATGGAATCAAAAACGGTTCCGACCTGGTCAATCACGGGCGCAAGCAGCGCAATCAGCGCCGTGCCATCGGCAAGTCCGTGCAGGCGCGCCACACCGTCCATCGCCGCCGCATCTTTTGGCAGGCTGTGGGTTTGCTGATCGGCGACCATTTGCAAGCGATGTTCGATGGTGCGCAACACAGTGTAATGATCCGCCAAGGTTGAAGCCGTATCGCACCCAATATGCCCAGCAGTGGCCAGCGCCGTCAGAGCATCGCGTGTGTCGGATACTCTTAATGACGGGTCGCGACCACCGTGGATAAGTTGTTGAACTTGAGCGAAAAACTCAATCTCGCGGATACCGCCGCGCCCGCGCTTAAGGTCAAAGCCGGGGCCGAACGCCTGCCCACCCGCATAGGCGCTGCGGATGCGTTTGCTGATGTCGCCGATCCGTTTGATTTGCCCGAAATCCATCGAGCGCCGCCAGATGAACGGCTGGATCGCGTCAAGGAAATGGCGCCCCAAGCCCAAGTCGCCGGCGTTGGCACGCGAGCGCACAAACGCTGCTTGCTCCCAAGCCAGTGCCTGTGATTCATAATAAGAAATGGCAGCATCAATTGGCAAGATAATCGGCGTCACTTCGGGCGTCGGGCGCAGGCGCAAATCGACGCGCAGCACATGACCATCGCCGGTGCGCTGTGACAGTATCTCGACCCAGCGCCGCGCAATCCGCACCGCCGCTTCGCCGGGATCATCGCGCTGGCGGCGCGGCAAAGTTTTAGGGTCAAAGACCAGAATCGGGTCGATGTCCGACGAGTAATTGAGCTCGTGACTGCCCAGTTTTCCTAGTGCGAGAATTGCCAGCCCGCATACCGGTTCGCCCGGTGCGCGCTCCGCAAAGGCGGCGGTCAGTGCGGCATCGCAGGCCTCATCAGCAAAGTCAGACAGCGCATGGACCGTTTGCGTCAGGTCATGCTCGCCCGCCAAATCGGCGAGCGCCAGCACCAGCGACAAATCGGCGCGGCGGCGGCGAAGCTGTGCCATCACATCGCCCGTGTCGCCATCTAGCGCAGAGCAAGCGCTAAGCGCAGCGCCGGTGCCGTCATTCACAAAACGGTCAGTCAGTTGTGGCCGTTGCCCGGCCAGCATGGCGAGGAACGGCGCATGGGCCAGCGCGCGGGTGAGCGCATCAACCCGTGCGCCCTGCCCGGTCATGCGGCGTCGTACCGATCATGAAATGCAGCGGCAAAGGCGGCCATGGCCCCAGCAGAAATCGCGCCGCGCATCGCCGCCATCAACGCCTGATAGAAATGGAGATTATGCTGAGTCATCAGCATCGCGCCAAGCATTTCGCCCGAGCGCACAAGGTGGTGGATATAGGCGCGGTTCCATGTGCTACACACGGGGCAATCGCAGCTTGCGTCCAGCGGACCCTGATCCTCGGCGAAGCGCGCGTTACGGATGTTGAGCGGCCCGTCCCATGTGAACGCCTGTCCGTTGCGCCCCGAACGCGTCGGCAACACGCAATCGAACATGTCGACGCCGCGCATCACCGCGCCAACCAGATCGGTGGGTTTGCCCACCCCCATAAGATAGCGCGGCTTGTCGGCGGGGAGTTGCGCGGGTGCGTAATCGAGGCAGGCGAACATCGCCTCCTGCCCTTCGCCAACAGCGAGGCCCCCAATCGCATAGCCGTCAAAACCAATGTCGATCAGCGCATCGGCGCTTGTCCGGCGCAATGCTTCGTCAAGGCTGCCCTGCTGTATCCCGAACAGCGCGGCGCGCATGGCATGGTCGCCGCCAGCGTCAAAGGCGGTGCGCGAACGTAGGGCCCAGCGCATCGAGCGGCGCATGCTCATCTCCGCGCGCTTCGCATCGGCCCCACCCGGCGGGCATTCGTCAAACGCCATGACAATGTCGCTGCCCAGCAAGCGCTGGATCTCCATCGACCGTTCGGGGGTCAGCATGTGCCGCGACCCGTCGAGGTGCGATTTGAACGCGACACCGTCTTCGGACTGTTTGGTCAGCGCCGACAGGCTCATCACCTGATAGCCGCCGCTGTCGGTCAATATCGGGCGGTCCCAACCCATGAAGGCGTGCAAGCCGCCGAGCCGCGCCATCCGCTCCGCGCCCGGGCGCAGCATCAAATGATAGGTGTTGCCAAGGATGATGTCGGCCCCGGTAGCGCGAACCTCATCGGGGCGCATCCCCTTGACCGTCGCGGCGGTGCCGACGGGCATGAAAGCCGGGGTGCGAATATCCCCGCGCTGCATGGATATGGTGCCGTTACGCGCAGCGCCGTCGGTGGCATGGATGGTGAAGGCAAAGCGGGGTTTCATTATGCCATAACGCCTAGCGGTCCTGCCCCGCCTTTGTCGAGTGGGCGGGGTGTGAATGCTCGACTGACGAAGTGCGGCTTGCCTCTACTCTATTGACTTGTTACTATAAACACAATTAAATACATATACACACAATGTGTGGAGCATATGATGTCGCAGACTTCGACAATGACCATCCGCGTGACCCCCGAAACCAAAGCACGTCTGGACCAGCTGGCACAGGACACAAGGCGGAGCCGCGCCTTTCTTGCTGGTGAAGCCGTCGCGCATTATGTCGCACGTGAACAGGCCATTATCGACGGCATCAAGCGCGGGTTGAACGACGTAAGTATCGGCAAGCTCGTTCCGCATGACGCCGCAATGGAAGAGCTTACTGACGCGGTTGAAGAAGTCGCCAGCACAGCCCGCGCATGAAGCGCAGTGTCTTGTGGTCGCGTGATGCGCTCGACGATCTAAAGCAACAGCTCAGCTACATCTCCGCCGAAGACCCCGATGCCGCGCGCAAAATCGTCGCCAAGCTCCGCCTGACAGGAGATCAGCTTGCTGATTTTGCGACAGGGCATCCGGGTCGAGTGAGCGGCACATATGAAAAATCGGTCAGCCGATTGCCCTATATCATCGCGTACGCCCTGACCGTGCACCAAGGCCGCGAGGTTGTTGCGGTATTGCGCATCATTCATACATCGAGGGATTGGGATGCGGAACGCTGGCCGATTTGAACGAAAGGCAACGCCTCTCGCGCCCCAAGGGAGAGGGGGGATTATTTGCAATTGCCCTGCCCTTGCGCGATGATGTGGCGAAATTAGGATATTTTGGGGAGACTATCATGAAAATCGCCCTTCGCATCGCATTGAGCAGCGCGGGCCTTGTCGCCGCGACGCTGTGCGCGCCGGCAATGGCACAGGTTGTGACCGATGCGGGAGCGGGCGAGGCGCAATTCCGCGCCGTTTACCGCGAACTGGTCGAAACCAACACCACGCTATCGGTCGGCAGTTGCACCGTGGCCGCCGAACGCATGGCGGCGCGGCTACGCAGCGTTGGCTATCCAGACGCCGATTTGCACATGATCGTCGAGCCGGACCATCCGCGCGAGGGCAATTTGGTCGCGATATTGCCGGGCAGCGACGCCAGCATCGAACCGATGCTGTTGCTGGCGCATATCGATGTGGTCGAGGCGAACCGCGCCGATTGGGAACGCGACCCGTTCACGCTGGTCGAGGAAAATGGCTATTTTTACGCGCGCGGTTCGGCGGACGACAAGGCGCAGGCAGCCGTGTGGGTCGATTTGATGATGCGGATGCGGCAAGAGGGCTTTCACCCGCGCCGCACCATCAAGATGGCGCTGACCTGCGGTGAGGAAACGGCGGGGGCGTTCAACGGTGCCGAATATCTCGCCACGCATCACCGCGAGATGATCGACGCCGAATTTGCGCTGAACGAGGGCGCGGGCGGGTTGATGCGTGACGATGGCACGCGGGTCATGCTCAACATACAGGCGGGCGAGAAGTTCCCGCAAAATTACCGGCTGGAGGTGATCAACCCCGGAGGGCATTCATCGCGGCCTGTGCGCGACAATGCAATCACGCGGATATCGGGCGCGCTGACCCGCATCGGCGCGCATGACTTTGCCTATGAATCGAATGACGCAACGCGCGGATATTTTGCCGCGATGGCGCATTTGACACCTGGCGCGGTGGGAAGCGCGATGGGCGCATTCGCCGCCAACCCCACCGACACTGCCGCCGCCGATATAGTGGCGGCAGCCAATCCGGGGTGGAACGGCATAATGCGCACCACCTGTGTCGCAACGCTGATCGAGGGCGGGCACGCAACCAACGCTTTGCCCCAGCGGGTGCGCGCCAACATCAATTGCCGCATATTCCCCGGCACGTCCGTAGAGGCGATCCGTCAAGCATTAGTCGGCATCGTCGCTGACCCGCAGGTCAGCGTCACTACGCTGGAAACCCGCAGCCCGACATCGGCTCCGCCGCCACTGACCGACGCGATCATGGGCCCGGCGCGTGCGGCAGCACAGCAGATTTTCCCCGACGTGCCGCTGGTCCCATTGATGGCGGCGGGTGGCACCGACGGGGCGTTCCTGACCCCCGCTGGCATACCGACCTATGGCTTTTCCGGCTTTTTCGGCACCGCAGAGGGCAGCCGTGCGCACGGACTGAATGAACGGATGGGGGTGCAATCACTGATGGATGGCCGGCGGATGCTATATCTGCTGGTGCGCGATTATGCTGATTAGAGCATGACAAAGGGGCCGCGCATCGCTGCGCAGCCCCTCCTCTTTTGCCTGTGGGGCAAAGATTCAGAAGTGAAAGGTCACACCCGCCGTTGCGCGGATGGTGTCGAACGCAATCGTATCGACCGCAAGGCGAAGACCAAGGCCGTTGCTGACCGCAATGTCCGCGCCCGCGCCGACCAGATAATCACCATCGGTGTCGTCGGCACCAGCAACCGGCGGCAAACCTGTGAAGCGGCGAAGGTCGAAATCAACCTCCTGATAGCCGCCGCGAACGAACAGCTTGGTGCCGGGGCTGATTTCGGTGCCGATACGTGCGGTAATACCATATTCGCGGTCAATCGCGCTGTTGCCAAAATTATAATTGGCTTCTGCACCGACGAACACCGACCCGCTGACCGGAACATCGACCCCCAGATATGTACCGTAAATGATGCCATTATCGTCGGCCGCACCGGGGGTGCCAAGGTCGTGCGTGCCGACCGCCAGACCGCCATAAATGTCAGGCTGTCCCGGCGCATCCTGCGCAAAAGCCGGAGCGGCAAAGATTGCGGCAGAGAGCGCAAGCGCGGGGAGGAGGAGTTTTTTCATACATCACCTTTTTGGGTTTGATTGTTTGTGCGTGCATTGCCCATCCCCTTCAGATGAAAGGAGGAATGGGGGCAACCACGAGGCAAGGTTTGACCGTGTTATCCTGACCAAACACTGAAGCCGATGTTCATCGAAGATTCAGGCGACGGATATGCCCGGCAATAACAGGCTGGCATCGCCATAGCTATAGAAGCGATAGCCCTGCGCGATAGCGTGCGCATAGGCAGTGCGCATAACATCGCGCCCCATCAGCGCAGCGACCAGCATGAACAGGGTTGATTTGGGCAAGTGGAAATTGGTCATCAGCGCGTCGATGAAGCGAAAGCGATAGCCGGGCGTGATGAAGATCGCGGTATCCCCCGCAAAGGCGCGCAGCACGCCATCTTCGCCCGCCGCGCTTTCAAGCAGGCGCAAGCTGGTGGTGCCAACCGGAATGATCCGGCCCCCCGCCGCCTTGACCGCATTCAGCCGCGCCGCAGTCTCGGCGTCTATGCTGCCCCATTCGGCGTGCATCGCATGATCGTCGGTATCGTCGGCCTTGACCGGCAGGAAGGTCCCCGCCCCGACATGGAGGGTGAGCGTTTCGGTGAGCACCCTCGCTGCCTTCACTGCCGCGAGCAGCGCAGGCGTGAAATGCAGCGAGGCGGTGGGCGCCGCCACCGCGCCATCGCGCGCGGCAAACATCGTTTGATAATCGGCGCGGTCGCGCGCATCGACACCGCGCTTGCTGGCGATATAGGGAGGTAGCGGCATCGTGCCTGCACGGTCGAGCAGCACCTCAACCGGATCATCGCCAGCAAAGGCCAGCGTGAAGCTGCCGTCCGCGTGTCGCGCCTGCGCGGTCGCGCAAACCCCCTCACCGAAATCGATCACATCGCCGATGCGCAACCGCTTGGCGTTGCGGATGAAAGCCTGCCAGCGGCGCAGGTCGATACGTTTGTGCAATGTCGCGCCGATCCGCGCGTCGCCCCCCACATTATTGACGCGCCGCCCCTCCAGCTGTGCCGGAATGACGCGAGTGTCGTTGAATATCAGGCAATCACCGGGACGGAGCATAGCGGGTAGGTCAGCAACGCCCCTATCGCTTATGGCTATGCCATCGACCAGCAGCATCCGCGCGCTATCGCGCGGGCACGCGGGGCGTAGCGCTATCGCTTCGGGTGGCAGGATAAAATCAAACAGGTCAACGCGCATGGTTGCTTTTCCCCAAAACCCGTTCACCCTGAGCTTGTCGAAGGGTTGTCTGTCTACACGTCAGTAGAAAATACGGGGCTTCGACAGGCTCAGCCCGAACGGATGAAGGGTATAAGCTAGTGGCTATCCGCCTATCGGTGCATTGAGTTGGTCAATCGTCACAGGGGCGGCGGTGGCGGGTGCGCGTTCGGTCAGCGCGCTGGCGGGTGGCATCGGGCGATTGTCCGCCATCACCGACATCTGGACAACGCGGCTGGGGTTAGCAGGCGGCTCACCGCGCTGGATGCGGTCAACAAACTCCATCCCCGATACGACACGGCCAAAGGCGGTGTAATGATTGTCGAGCGAGAGCCGGGGCAGCAGCAGGATGAAAAACTGGCTGTTCGCGCTATTGGGGTCGTCCGAACGCGCCATCGACAGCACGCCGCGCACATGGGGAAGCGTGTTAAACTCTGCCGCCACATCGGGAAGCGTGCTGCCGCCAGTGCCGGTGCCGAGCGGGTCGCCGCCCTGTGCCATGAACCCCTCAATCACGCGGTGGAATGTCAGCCCGTCGTAAAATCCCTGCCGCGTCAGTTGCTTGATCCGTTCGACATGATTTGGCGCTGCGTCGGGGCGCAATTGAATGACCACACGGCCACCCGTCGATAGATCGAGGGCTAGCATATATTCGGGATTGCCCGCATAGTCAGCTGGAACAATTGCCGGCACCACGGTTGGCGCGGGCGCAGCGACGGGCGCTGGCGGTGCCTCTTGGGCCAATGCAGGCGCAGCGAGCGCTGCCATAAACAAGGCCAGTGCCAAAAAATGGGCGTTCAATCGGGGCAGCATCATGGCAAATATTGGTCCTTGGTGATTTTTTTGCGGGACTCACAGACTATTAGCGCGCGGATTAACCGCTGATGAGCCTTTGCGCTAGTGCTTATGATGGATGCTTTGAACGCGCGCCAAAACGTCGGCCTCCACCGCAGGGGGAACGAATTTTCCGATTGGCCCGCCGAACAGCGCAATTTCTTTGACCAGCCTAGACGCAATCGGTTGCAGGCCGACATCGGCCATCAGGAACACCGTTTCGATGCTGGCGTTAATCTGTTGATTCATCCCCGCCATTTGATATTCATATTCAAAGTCGGCAACCGCGCGCAGCCCGCGCACAATCATGCTTGCCCCCTGGCTTTCCGCAAAGCTCATCAGCAGTGAATGAAACCCGACAACATCGACATTGGCAATCCCCGCCGAAGCCACTTCGCGGCGGACCATCGCCATCCGTTCTTCGTCGCTGAACATCGGCGTCTTGGCGATGTTGGTGGTGACACCGATCACCAGCCTGTCCACCAGCTTGGCCCCGCGCCGGATGATGTCCATATGCCCCAGAGTGACGGGGTCAAAGGTGCCGGGATAAACGCCGATTCTGGACTTGGAAACCATAGTCATCGGTCACGCTCCACCACATAATGCGCAATTGCGCGCAGCAAGTCTGCTTCGGGGCCATAGCCGATTAAGTGGCCGATGGCTTGCAGGGATAATGCTTGTGCCTGATCGCGCGCGCGGTCCGCACCCATCAAGGAGACAAAGGTTTCCTTACCGCGCCCAGCATCCTTGCCCACGGCCTTGCCCGCCAGCGCAGCATCACCCACGGCATCAATTAGATCGTCCGCAATCTGGAAGGCAAGCCCGATGTCGCGCGCATAGCCACGTAGCGCATGGCGACCGTCGTGGGGCACGCGGCCCATGATAGCCCCTGCCTCGACGCACCAGCCGATAAGCGCGCCGGTTTTCATCTGCTGCAGACGGGTAACGGCCTGCAAATCGAATGCCGCGCCATGGGCCGCCAAATCCATCATCTGCCCGCCTGCCATGCCAGCGGGTCCAGCGGCACGCGCCAATTCGGAAATCAATTCGATCCGGACAAACGGGTCGCTATGCGTTGCATCATCGGCCAAAATCTCGAACGCCATGGCGTGCAGTGCATCGCCCGCCAGCACCGCCGCCCCCTCGTCAAAGGCGCGGTGAACCGTCGGCTTGCCGCGACGCATGTCGTCATCGTCCATCGACGGCAGATCGTCGTGGATTAGCGAATAGACATGGATAGCCTCCACCGCCACAGCGGCGCGCAAAGCACAATCTGCATCCACGCCAAACAGCCGCGCACTGGCATTGACCAAGAGTGGGCGAAGCCGCTTTCCACCGCCAATCGCGGCATATCGCATCGCTTCGAACAGGGTGGCGCGTGCATCGGAAGGCACGCTCAACAAGCTGTCGAACAGGCGGTCAATATCGGCCGAAACCTGTGCTGCCTCTCGGTTAAGCAACAGGAATGATACGGGGCATTTATCGGGCATGGGGCTCAGCCGCCGTCAAATGGCGCGACGCCCTGTGGCTGGCCATCAGCCGACAATTTGATGCGCTCTATCCGCACCTCGGCATCGCGCAACCGCGCATCGCAATGCCCCTTGAGCAAGGTCGCGCGTTCATACAGCGTAATCGCGCTGTCGAGCGGAACGGCACCTTCTTCCAATTGCCGCACGATGCGGCCAAGCTCCTCTAAAGCAGCCTCAAAATTCAAGGCAGACAGATCTGGTATCGCTGTGTCATTCATGGCATCTGTTGTGGCTCTATGGCGCGCGCGGGTCAAGCCAAGCCGATGTAATAATCACCCTACTTGCCGACACGCGAGCACTTGCTATGCTCGGCTATAACAAGGGGGGAGACGCACATGTTCATCGGGCATTGGGCACCAGCATTGGTCGCCGCCACACATCCCAAAGCGCCGAGGCTCGGCACATTATTCCTAGCCGGACAGCTCGTCGATTGGGCGTTTTTTGCGTTCGTTCTGACCGGGACCGAACATATGCGGATTTCCCCAGGGACCAGCGTGATGAACCCGATGGACCTGTATCACATGCCCTATACGCACTCTTTGCTAGGCAGCGGTGTGTGGGCCGCAGGGTTTGCGACGCTAATCTGGCTCATCACCAAGAACCGCACGGGCGCGGTGATTGGCGGCGTGGTCGTGCTGTCGCACTGGTTCCTCGACCTGTTGGTTCATGTCCACGACTTGACCCTGTGGGGCAGCCCGCCAAAGCTGGGCTTTGGCCTGTGGAACCATCCCGCCATCGAAATGCCGCTCGAGCTGGGCCTGACATTCGGCGCGCTTTTCTGGTTCATCATGAAAACCCGCAGCGTCGGCAGCATGGGTCGGATGGCCCCAGCCGTGCTGGCGCTATTGCTGCTGACCATCCAGATCATCAACTGGTTCGGACCCCCGCCCGAGCAGCCGGATGCCAGCGCGGCGATGGTCGTGTTTGGCACCTATGGCCTGATGACCTTGGCGGCGTGGTGGGTCTCGCGGGCGCGGGTTCTGTCACAGTGAGTGTCGTAACGTTACGACAACGAGCTGCACAAGAACTCGACCCTGCTGCGCGTGCTCTGCTGGGCTTGTCACGCACCAACCTAACGCTTTTGCTCCTCATTATAGCAGCGGTCGTCATCGCCATCATAGAAACCGAACCCTTGGTGTTTATCGGCCATGAAACCCTTTTTTCTCATCTTCAAATTGGGTTCGGACTCCTCTTTGGCGCCGAGTATCTTGCGCGTATCTGGGTCGCTGCCGAGTCACCCGGCGCGGGTAGCAATTGGCACAAACGCTGGACCTTTATCCGCAGCCCAAGCGCTATCATCGACCTTGTCGTAGTCGTTGCGTCACTATTGCCGCTGATTACCGCAAATACTGCGGCGCTACGTCTGCTCCGATTGGTAAGAATCGTTGGACTAGCGCGACTCGGCCGCCTTTCTACGGCAGTGCATGGTATCTGGCAGGCGATACATAGTCGCCGCTTTGAACTTGCGGTAACTGCGGGGCTTGCCACCATCTTGATAGTATTCGGTGCCACGGCTCTATACTGGCTTGAAGGCGATGTTCAGCCAGACAAGTTTGGCAGCGTCCCGCGCGCATTGTGGTGGGCCGTCGTAACCATGACGACGATCGGTTACGGCGATGCCTTTCCCATCACGCAGGGCGGCAAAATCGCAGCAACTCTTGTTGCCATTTCTGGGATTGGCCTCATAGCCATGCCGACGGGCATCCTTGCATCCGCATTCAGCGAAGCCATGCAAAAACACCATGACGATTGACCAAATACAATAGGCTAGAGCTATTGGGGAGTTCCGTGCTCGGCCATCCCCAGGATGGCGTTTCTCTCCGCCTCCCGCGCCTTCGGCTTGGGATTTTTCGCTAAAATCATGCCCCGCAGATCACCAACTAACGAAGTTGGGTTTTGGGTAGGGTGCCCCTACGCTTCGCTACGGGAGTTCTGTGCTCGGCCATCCCCCGGATGGTCTGTGCGCAGAACTGGTGGAGCCTAGCGGGTTCGAACCGCTGACCTCCTGCATGCCATGCAGGCGCTCTACCAACTGAGCTAAGGCCCCATATGTGCTACCGCGATAATCGCGGTTTGGTATGGCGCGCGCTTTAGACGAAGGACGCCGCCCGTTGCAAGGGGGCGAATGGCCCCCTTGGATAGCGTTTAGACGTCTTGGGTCTTTCCCTCGCCAGTCTCTACGCCCAGATCATCGCCGTCGCCCAAATCAACGTCATTGTCAGGCGACACATTGTCATCATCAACATCGGCGTCGAGACCCAGATCCGAATCAGCTTCGGCATCGGGTTGGACCACTTCGGCCGCACCGGGCTTCAGCTGTTCAAACGGCATGGATTGTTTCGATTTGAGCACCGATTCTGGCACCCATGCGTGACCGCAAGCAATGCAAGTGGCCGGATTATCGTTTTCCAAGTCGTAAAAACGCGTCGCACATTTGGGGCAGCTACGCTTTGTGCCCCATTCAGCCTTAATCATGTCAATAACAACTCACTGAAAGAAAATCATATTTTGTCAAAGCGGCCGCAATGCACGGCCCCCTCAACTCGAATCGCGAGCGCCTTGCCAGAAAGGCATAGCGCTGTCAAAAGCCGCGCCGTCGATGAACCACAGCAACGCCCCTGCTTCGCCGCGCATTATTGCGCAATCGCCCCCGCTTCGCGGGAGCGTGCGCGTGCCCGGCGACAAGTCGATCAGCCACCGCGCGCTGATGTTTTCCGCGCTTGCCATCGGGGAAAGCCGCGTCACCGGTTTGCTAGAGGGCGAAGATGTGCTGGCGACCGCAGCGGCGCTCCGCGCCATGGGCGCAACCATAGAACGAGCTTGCGCGGGAGACTGGACCGTCCACGGCGTCGGGGTTGGCGGCCTTTTGCAGCCGCAATGTGCGCTCGACATGGGCAATAGCGGCACATCGACACGGCTGTTGATGGGTCTGATCGCCAGCCACCCGATCACAGCGACATTCGTTGGCGACGCCAGCCTGTCGCGCCGCCCGATGGGCCGCGTCATCGACCCGCTGGCCCAAATGGGCGCAGAGTTCACGTCCGCTCAGGGACGGTTACCGCTAACGATGCGCGGGATATGCCCCGCCGTGCCATTGTCCTATCGCCTGCCCGTCGCGTCGGCGCAGGTGAAGTCGGCGGTGCTGCTGGCTGGGCTCAATACACCCAGCATAACCGAAGTGATCGAGCCGATTGCCACCCGCGACCATAGCGAGCGGATGCTGCGGGGATTCGGTGCTGACTTGACCGTCGAAGTCATTGATGGCGTCCGTCATATCCGCCTGATGGGTGAAGCCGAGTTGAAGCCCCAGACCATCGAAGTGCCCGGTGACCCATCGTCCGCCGCGTTCATCATCGTCGCCGCGCTGATTACGCCGGGCAGCGAAGTGACCGTCACCAATGTCGGGATCAACCCGACGCGGGCCGGGATTTATCATGTGCTGCGCGACATGGGCGCGGATATTTCGTTCGTGAATGAGCGCGAGGTCGGCGGCGAGCCGGTGGCGGACATCGTGGCGCGGCACAGCGTGCTGAGCGGGGTTGATGTGCCGCCAGACATAGCGCCGAGCATGATCGACGAGTTCCCAGTCCTGTTCGTCGCCGCCGCCTTTGCGAGGGGGGGCACGACGACAAGCGGGCTTGATGAGCTGCGCGTCAAGGAGAGCGACCGATTGGCGCTGATGGCGCAGGGGCTGAACGCAATTGGTGCGCGCGTCACCGAGAGCGAAGATGGCCTGACCATCGAGGGCAGCGGCGGTGAGGCGTTGGCGGGCGGCGGGGCCATCACTACCATGCTCGACCACCGCATCGCCATGAGCATGTTTGTTGCGGGGATGAATTGCCGCGCGTCTGTGACGATTGATGATATGAACCCCGTCGCGACCAGTTTTCCCAGTTTCGAGGCCATTATCCAAGGATTGACAGATTGACTGACACTATTTCCAGCAGCAGCGCCAACATCATCGGCATCATCGGCAGCATCTTCATCGTGGTGGGGTTTGCCTATGCCAATATGGCTAAGGCGATGAACGCATTGCTGTTCAACGGCCTCAATCTGGTCGGCGCAATCTTGCTGGCCATATCGTTGCTGGTCAATGTCAACCTGCCCGCGCTGATGCTCGAAGTCGTGTGGGCGGCCATCGCTACATTAGGGATAGGAAAGGCGCTGTGGCAGCGGCGCTCCAACAGGGGCGCATGATCATCGCCGTTGATGGCCCGACCGCGAGCGGCAAAGGCACGATTGCCAAGGCGCTGGCGGCGCATTTTGGCTTGCCGCACCTCGATACCGGCTTGTTGTACCGTGCGGTGGGACGGCAGGTGGCCTTGCGCGGCGGCGATCCAGATGATGCGGCGGACGCGCTGACTGCGTGCGATTTTCCAGATAGCCTGCTGGCTGACCCCGTGCTACGCAACGAAGCGACGGGTTCATTGGCCAGTCGGGTATCCGTGCACCCCGCCGTGCGGCAAGCGCTGTTCAATCGGCAGCGCACCTTTGCGACACAGATCGGCGGCGCGGTGCTCGACGGGCGCGACATCGGCACGGTGATAGCCCCCGACGCTGATGTGAAGCTGTTCGTTACAGCGTCTCTCGCAGCGCGGGCACAGCGGCGCTGGACGGAGATGAACGCGCAGGGGGGCACTGCGTCACGCGATAGCTTTATTGCCAGCCTTGCCACCCGCGATGCCCGCGACAGTGCACGTGCCGCTGCGCCGCTCTCTGCGGCTGACGATGCACACTTGCTCGACACCAGCATCATGGACGCCAACGCCGCTATTGCAGCCGCCATTGCGGTGGTGGAGCGGGAAATGCCTGCAAAGGGCTGAGAGTCATAAGATCGTCACATGGGTGCAATCACCATGTCATACTATCGTTGTAGGCAAGCGCTATCAACTGCGGGGCCGAACCATCATGACCACACTAACCCTTTCGCCGACCATGATTGCGGCGGAGCCCGCGCGCCAACGCCGACTCCAGCGCTCGGCACTGTGGGTCGGACTGGTCAATGGCTCTGGCCCATGGTGGTGGCGGCTATTGCGCTGGAGCCAGCGCAACCAAGTTTAAAACCATCGGAAAAAGGTCGCCTTGCTTGTCTCCTGCGATTTGACTATAGGCAGCGCCGTCCAGCGAGCGTTTGCGCTTGTGGAGGCTCGGATCCGGCCCTGAAAATTGCCATAGCCTATGGCATCTTCGCACCGACACACCGCTCCGCCGCAACCTGATAATCAACGGATGCTGTGCGCGCATGGGGCGTGCATGGCGGATCGGCCAACAAGACCCCGGGAACCAACCTGGCGGCCGGAAATGATATAAGGAACTCCAACCATGGCCTCTTCGGCTAATCCAACGCGCGATGATTTTGCCGCGCTACTCAATGAATCTCTCGGCGGTGCCGACACCCAGTTCGAAGGCCGGGTGGTCAAGGGCACGATTACCGCCATCGAAAACGACCTTGCCGTCATCGACGTCGGGCTGAAGAGCGAGGGCCGCGTGCCATTGCGCGAATTCGCCATGCCGGGTCAAAAGGCTGAGCTCAATGTCGGCGACGAAGTCGAAGTCTATGTCGATCGCGTCGAAAACGCCAATGGCGAAGCGATGCTCAGCCGCGACCGCGCCCGCCGCGAAGCCGCATGGGACCGCTTGGAAGAAGAATTCACCAAGGAAGTCCGCGTCGAAGGCGTTATCTTTGGCCGCGTCAAGGGTGGCTTCACCGTCGATTTGGGCGGCGCTGTGGCATTCCTGCCGGGCAGCCAGGTTGATATTCGCCCCGTCCGCGACGTGCAGCCGTTGATGGATATTCCCCAGCCGTTTCAGATCCTCAAAATGGATCGCCGCCGTGGCAATATCGTCGTATCGCGCCGCGCCATATTGGAAGAATCACGCGCAGAGCAGCGCACTGGCCTTATCCAAAACCTCGCCGAGGGTCAGATCATCGAGGGCGTGGTCAAGAACATCACCGATTATGGCGCGTTCGTCGATCTGGGCGGCATTGACGGCCTGCTCCATGTCACCGACATGAGCTATAAGCGCGTCAATCACCCAAGCGAAGTGATCGCCATCGGCGACACACTCAAGGTGCAGATTGTCCGTATCAACAAGGATACACAGCGCATCTCGCTGGGCATGAAGCAGCTGGAAAGCGATCCGTGGGAAGCCGCAGTCGCCAAATATCCGATTGATGGCAAGTTCACCGGCCGTGTCACCAATATCACCGAATATGGTGCCTTTGTCGAGCTCGAAGCGGGCATCGAGGGTCTCGTCCACGTCTCCGAAATGAGCTGGACCAAAAAGAATGTCCACCCGGGCAAAATCGTTTCTACCAGCCAGGAAGTCGAAGTCACCATCATCGAAGTGGACAGCGAAAAGCGCCGCATCAGCTTAGGGTTAAAGCAAGCGCAAACCAACCCGTGGAATGATTTTGCTATCAGTAATCCGGTTGGCACAATTGTCGAAGGCGAAGTCAAGAACTCGACCGAATTTGGTCTGTTCATCGGTCTGCCCGGTGACGTCGATGGCATGGTCCACATGTCCGACATCGCCTGGGGCATTTCGGGCGAAGAAGCGCTGGCGCTGCACCGCAAGGGCGAAACGGTCAAGGCAATCGTGCTTGACGTTGATGTTGAAAAAGAACGCATCTCGCTTGGCATCAAGCAATTGGAAAAGGGCGCACCCGCAGCGGGAGCAACCGCAAGCGCATCGGGCCTGAAAAAGAGCGAGATCACTACCGTTACCGTGCTCGAAGTGCGCGATGGTGGCCTCGAAGTACAAGCGGGCGAAGATGGTGCAACGGGCTTTATCAAGCGCACCGACCTTGGCCGCGACCGCGACGAGCAACGCCCCGAACGCTATCAGGTCGGGCAGAAGTTCGACGCGATGGTTATCGGTTTCGACCGTTCGAAAAAGCCGAACTTCTCCATCAAGGCGATGCAAATTGCCGATGAGAAGCAGGCAGTCGAGCAATATGGTTCATCCGATTCAGGTGCATCGCTAGGCGACATCCTTGGCGAAGCGCTAAAGGCCAAAGCCAAAAGCTAAATAGCTTTTCACTTTGAAACAAATGAAGGGGCCGCCGTCATGGCGGCCCTTTTTTGTAATAATTGCTCGCAATAATGCCGTGACACTTATTGTTGATTCCTATTTCATTTCTACTATAACCAATTTGCTTGTCGGTTTTGGGTGGGTCGGCAAGTGTCATGGACGCCATGTGTCATGGGCATGGGCGGGCATTGGGTCGCTACACCCCGATGGGAATGTCACCCGGCATCTCCCGGAACTCAGGGTAGAAGGTATAATGATCCGTTCCGAGCTTGTTCAACGCCTCGCAACAGAAAACCCCGAACTGCGCACCGCCGAAATTGAAGCTGTCACCGACGCATTTTTCGACACTATCGTCGATCAATTGGCGAGGGGGGGGCGCGTTGAGCTGCGCGGCTTTGGTTCTTTTTCGACGCGCGCACGAAAAGCGCGCGAGGGGCGGAACCCGCGCACCGGCGGGGCCGTTGCCGTCCCGGCAAAAGCTGTGCCCTATTTCAAGGCCGGTAAGGAAATGCGCGCCAAGCTAAACAGCGATTAAGCTGAAGCGGCATTCGTGCGCGGTTTGGCTTGCCCTTCGCGGCTATCGCTGCGATGAGGAAGTCATGCGCGGACGTGGCGAAATCGGTAGACGCAGCAGACTTAAAATCTGCCTTCCTCTGGAAATGCGGGTTCAAGTCCCGCCGTCCGCACCATTTTCCGGGCTCAAAAATCATTTGGGAAATGATTTTCCGGAAAATCCCGAGCGTAAGCGACAGGGCACCCTTTCCTTCAACAATTATGGATGCCGAACCACTGGTGGCGGCACAGGTGTCAGCGTCACTTTCAAACCGGCATTAGCAGCGGCCCTGCTCCTCGCTTTGCCCGGATGCAGTCTGCTGAGCGATGACGGCCCCGTCCGGGTCGCCGCTATCGGCGCGATGCATCGCAACCCCGACCGTGTGCCGCCGCCGCTGTCCTTGCCGGACAGTCTGTTGCTGGACGCCGTTGGCCAAGGGCTGGTTACGCTAACCGCAGAAGGGCAGATCGAGGCGGGGCTGGCCGAACGCTGGACCGTATTGGATGATGGTTTATCCTATATCTTTCGCTTGCGCGAAACACAGTGGCCCGGGGGGCAACGCGTCCGTGCGGGCGATATTGCGGCGATGCTGCGCCAGCGCATAGCATCGGTACGATTGCGCACCGCATTGCGCGGCGAGTTTAGAGACATAGTGCAAATACGTGCGATGACCGAGCGCGTCATCGAAATCCAGCTGCGCCGCCCGCAAGCCGATTTGCTGGAGCTATTGGCTCACCCTGATTTAACGCTATCCCGCAATGGTCAGGGGTGGGGACCGATGGCCCCGCACTGGAACGGCAATATGGTGTCATTGGCCGAACGCAACAGTAGCGCTGCCGAAGAAGAGGGCGCGACACCAGAGACACCGGCCATTGCCATGTGGGGCAGCAACAGCGTCAACGGCGTGACCCAGTTTGACCAAGGCGCAGCGGATACGGTCATTGGCGGCCGATTTGAGGGGTGGCCCATGCTTGCCGCAGCCGATGTGGCATCGAACAGCATCGTCCGCGACCCGGTTGAGGGGATGTTCGGGCTGGCGGTGACATCGCCGCGCGGAATCCTGTCGGGCGTAGAAGCACGCGAAGCCATCGCCATGGCGCTCGACCGTGTGCGGATGACCCGCGCTCTGGATGCGCCGGGGTGGACACCGCGCATTACTATCCGCCCCGCATCCACCAATAGCCAAACGTTACAACCCGTCTATCCCGCTTGGGTTGATTTATCGGCAACGGAGCGCCGCAGCAAAGCGCGCGCGGCGGTGGCGGCGTGGCGGACACACAGTGGCCGACCCGCACGCCCCGTAGTGCGGATCGCCCTGCCCGATGGCGCGGGGGCACGCATCCTCTTTGCGTGGCTGCACAGCGACCTTGGGGCAATAGGGATTGATGCACGCCGTGTGCCGCTGTCCGGCAACGCAGACCTGCGCCTGATCGACGAAGTCGCGCCGACCAGCGACCCCGCATGGTTCATCCGGCGGCTCGATTGCGGGCATGACATCAGCTGTAATGGCGATGCTAGCGCGCTGGTGACGGCGATTGACGAAGCCGCCACGCCGCTAGACCGCGCCAATGCCATCAGCTTGGCCGAAGAAGCGATATTGCGCCACGCCGCCTTCATCCCGATAGCCGCGCCGCTGCGCTGGTCGCTGCGCGGGAACAGAGCCGCGTCGCTGCACCCCAATGCGCGCGGGTGGCACGGCTTGTATCGGCTGCAGCCGACACCAGATTAGGGGTGAGGTTGGCCCTGTGCCTGCCCGATCTTGAGGCGTTGGAGTATTTTCCAAGTGATTGATTATAAACAACAAAGTTTGAACGATGTAGCTGGCACTCTTTCTGGCCTTCCCCTACCGCAGGCGGTAGCGGCGGCGTTGAAACTGGACACGCGCGACCCCGCGAAAATCCGCCAGCGTATTGAATTGATTGAGCTAATTCTGGAACGCAGCCTGACCATCCCCGGCACGAACATCCGCGTCGGGATGGACGCGATAGTCGGGCTGGTTCCCGTGATCGGCGATGTCATCACCGCCGCGATGGGTGCCTATATCGTGTGGGAAGCGCATAATCTGGGCCTGCCCAAATGGAAATTGGCGCGGATGGCGGGCAATATCGCGCTCGACACGGCCATAGGCGCGGTGCCGCTGGCGGGCGATTTGTTCGACATGCTGTTCAAATCAAACAGCCGCAATCTGCGCATCGTCAAACGCCACATGGACAAACACCACCCCGCAACACGGGTGATTGAGGGCGTGGTGGAGCGGGGGTAAAGATTGGTGCTAAATGCACCATGTGGCTTGTAATAAATATGATGATTATATATAGCGTCGTCCATGGCTAGCGTTCTTAATCTCACTGTGTCGGAGCTGCCAGAGGCAACTCCTGAAGGTGCGTTTTTGCAGTTGCGGAATCGCGTTTCCCGAAAACGCCTTGGACAGTTCTTCACACCCGCTGTGATTGCCAACCTGATGGCAGAATGGGTGACTGGACATTCACCGCGAACAATTCTGGATCCTAGTGTCGGGCCGGGCATTTTATCAGCAGCATGCCAAACTCATGGCTCGTCGGCGCGGCTTATCGGGATTGATGTGGACGAGGCGGCACTCTCTCTCGCTAAGCAAAGACTTGGGCCGCAAATGGATGCAGTCCACGCCGACTTCCTGACCGCAACGTTTGAGGACAATGTCGATGCTGTGATTTGCAATCCGCCGTATATACGGCATCATGATTTCGAGTTGGAAAGCAAGTGCAGACATCAGATTGAGTTGGCTTCAGGCCAGATTACAAGCGGGCTATCCAACATATATATCTACTTCATTTTGAAGGCGTGTAGTCTGCTCGCAATCAACGGGCGCGCCGCGATTCTTGTCCCCGCCGAATGGTCAAACGCAAACTATGGCGACTCATTGAAACGCTTTTTTGCTGTAACTGGAATGCTGAGAGAGGTCGTCTATTTTTCGGGTGCGGAGTTAGTATTTGATGACAATCTCTCAACCGCATGTGTGTTGCTCATCCAAAACGATCTTTGCGCCAACAATTTAGTCTCCACCTTTTATGTCGAAGAGAATTCCGATATTTCGTCGCTCACGGCCCTACGAAACTGCCCAGAAACGAAGCGGCAAACACTGCCCCTATCAACACTCGTCAACAGTAAAAAATGGGATCATTTGATTGCAAACGGCCATTCACTTGACCGACTGGGTTCAATCCGCCTCGGTTCGATGGTTAAGTCGAAGCGAGGAATTGCAACAGGCGATAACAATTATTTCATGTTAAGCCACTCTCAGATCGAGAAGTATGGGCTAGAAGTGGCCGACATAAAATGGTGCATAGGCAAGACCCCCAAGGCTAAGAGGGAGATATTCACGTTCACTCATGCCGAAGCCATTGCATCCGAGGGAACCGCTATTTTCCTATTTGACCCCGTTGCTCCGGTGGGGTCGGCTAGTGCCGCATATATAGAGCGCGGAGTAGCTGCTGGCGTTCATATGCGATACCTGACCAAAATGAGGAAGACATGGTTTTCGGCTGAAAAGCGAAATCCTGCGCCTATCTGGGCTTCGGTGTTCGGGCGAGAGCGACTGAGATTCGTCTACAATGAAGCACGAATCCACAATCTAACAACATTCCACGGGATTTACCCGACAAACGACTCCCCGATTTTTGCGCGCGCACTAACTGCGTGCCTCAACAGCGAGCCAGTTTTGGAAGACATGAAACAGCAGCATCGTGTCTATGGTGGGGGTCTTCTGAAGGTAGAGCCTCGCGATCTGCTCGATATTCGAGTTCCCAATCTTGATGCTGTTTGTGAAGCAACGCTAGAGGCGCTTTCCCAAACCCTCGACAGCAATGGCGCAAGTTCCTCACTAGCACGGACTACACTCGTAGAGCGCGCGCTTGAGGAAGCCTCAGCTAAACCAGCCCTACTGTTCTGATCTGTTCTGGGTCGAGTGTGAGCTGACCACCGACCGGCTCGACATAGGCATCATGACGACCCAAGCGAGTCACGCGTTCCTTAACCTGAAACTCCGGGATCGGGTTTATCACCCCAATTTTGACGCCTTGGGTGATAGGGATGTGAATTGTCGCTTTCAGCTGGTTGTTCGCGTTCTTCTCAATTGTAATATCGTTGCGATCCCGGAGAGCCGCAAAAATGTCCAAAACGCTAATGCAATAGGCGGAATCAAAGAAGACCTGCACGTAGAATTGAGGAACCGCGTGATGCCGCAACCAGCGATGGACGATGATCAAATCCTCGACCTTGACTGTAAAACTGGGCGACATGCGGATGCCGCGCCTGCCCTGCGCCCATTCTTCGGTTCGGGCTTGCATATATTTTTGTGCTTCAAATTTGCTAGAACGCACTTCTATGGCACACGATGCGAGCCGAGCTTGTCCCATTAATGCCTCGGTCCCGATTCCAGAAGCGTCAGTTGGTATATCCGTACTTGCGAACATTAATAGGTCGGGGCGCTTCCCATATTGGCGGACATCATCAAGTCGCGACAGATAAAAATTGCGAAAACCTTCTTCACCTGCAGCAATGGTATCGCTGTCACCATATCGCACAATTGTTCTATCTGACTGAGTGCCAAACGCGTTTGCCAATATATCCTCTGCCCAATCGCCCATGGCTCTATTGGCCAAAAACTCCGAACGAACATCGGTTGGAACAGTTAGCGCACGCTGCGGCACATCGCCTACATCTGTGAACGCCAAATACCGTTCATCTATACCCTTCGCACGAAGATAAGAGGCTGCGCTGCATCGAACATGCTCAAGATTTTCCAAATAATCAGTCATTCCGTATCTGATTTCAACAATTCGAGCGACGAAATATCAAGTGCCAAAGCGAGAGCGGAGAGTGTCTTGAGTGTTATGTTCCGTTCACCGCGTTCAATGGCACCTACATAGGTGCGATGCAGTCCGCACAGGTCTGCTAAGCCCTCTTGTGACAATCCAAGCGCAGTTCTTCGTTTGCGAACCATGACAGATAAATCCTGCTGGAGATTAACACCCTTCATTCCAACAGAATCCACGAAATTTAGAAAAGGCGCTACAGACTATATATAGCACTCTCCGCCTCCGACCGTGACCGCGTGGAACATCTGTTCGACCGCTATGAGGCGCTGGTCAATCCTCTCGAATGCCTCGCATCGCCAAGAATAAGCGCGTGACGAAAAAGGCGAGCAAAGAGGAAAAGATTGAGAGGCCCCCCTTAGGCGGGAAGGAACAGACCGTGCGCCCCGCCTCACAGCCGCGCGGTGCTTTCGCGCGGAGAGCCGGGCAGATTAGGCGAGCCTTGCCACGCATAGCCCGCCAGCCCGATCAACGCAGCGACAACCGCGAGTTCAAGCGCGGCGCGCGGTGCCTTGGCAAAGCGGGCCATCGCAATCACAATGAGCGCGCCGAACAGCAACGGCAAAAACCAACCCATGCTACGCCCTTTTCTTAAAACGACCGCGTATCAGGAAAAGACCAGCGATCAGCGCGGCGAACGGGGTCAGCCACAGCGGCGCCGATGACGGATGCAGTTCGGGTTTGAAGCTGACCCACGCGCCATAACGGCTAACCCGCCATGCACGGATAGCCTCTGGTTCCTCGCCCGCCGCAATCCGTTCACGGATCAACGCGCGCATATCCCCCGCCAGATCGGCGTTGCTGCCCGAAATCGGTTGCCCCTGGCACACAACGCAGCGGATCGTATCCATCAACGCCTTGGCTTCACGTTCCTGCGCCGGATCGGCGAGTTCGCTATTGGTATAGTCCACCTGTGCCATCGCTGGCCCGGCGGGGCCGAGCAACAAGGCCAATAGGATGATGATGCGCGTGATCATTGTGCCCCCCGTATGTCCGCAACCAATGTGGCAATATCATCGGGTTCGATGACGCCGATATGCTGGCGGAGTATTTTGCCGCGCCCATCGACGACAAAGGTTTCGGGAACCCCCGCAGAGCCCAGCGCAATTTGCGTGCGGCCATTAAAATCCATGCCGATCCGCGAATAGGGATTGCCGTTTTGCGCCAGAAACTGCGTCAAATCGGGGACATTGTCGTGCACCGCGATGCCGACGATGTCGATGCCCTGCCCCTGTAACAGCGTCAGCCCCGGGGCTTCCGCCGCGCAAGGGACGCACCAGCTGGCAAAAACATTGACCAGATGCGGACGTCCGTTGGCCAGCAAGGTGGCATCAACCCCCGCCGCAGGATCAAGCGCGCCCGCCAGCGTGACGGGCGGAAATTGTTGCCCCACCAGCGCCGATGGCACCCGGCGATCAACCGGATTGGCGAGGTTCCAGCCAAAGATGGCCAGCGCAAAGGCAACTACGGTAAATGGCACCCACAGCCACAGACGACGGTTCATGCCACACCCTTTCGCCAAAAACGCCACCGATTAGGGAGTAAGTCCCGTTTCACCCGGCCAATCAAGGACAGCAGCCCGCCCAAGGCAATCATGATGCCGCCCAGCCAGATGAGGGTCACCATCGGTTTCCACCACATCCGCACCGGCCATTGGTCTGGCGCTGTTTGTGCCGCGACCACCAGATACAGCTGTCCATCCCATAGGGTCGAGATGGCGGATTCGACGGTTTCCATCGGCGGGTCGGTGAAGGTGCGCGATTGCGGGTGCATGATGAACGGGGTGCCGCCGCCGCGCGTCACCACCATTTCGGCATCGAGCGCCGACCAATTGGGGCCGGGGAATTCGCTGACGGTTCGCAAGGTGACGCTGAACGGTCCGACGGTGCGGGTATCGCCAATCCGCATCGCGGTGAGCGATTCATGGCTGAAGGCGCTGTCGCCCGCCATTCCGGCGATGCTGACCGCACAGCCCAGATGCGCGATGACCATGCCATAAGTGAACAGCGGCGTCCGGCGCAAATTGCGTTTCCACAGCGGCGCGAGGCTGGCCGCCGCGACGCCTGCCGACAGCATCAGGCCGAGCAGCGGCAAAACGCCTAGTTTCGGCGCGAACAGCGCGAGGATGAGCAACATCGCCGCGCTGAGTAGGATTGGCACCGTCACCCGTTCGATGACCGATTTGCCTATGTCCTGCCGCCAGCGTGTCAGTGGTCCGACCCCCATCAGGATGAGCAGGACAAGCGCAACCGGCCCCGCCGCGTTGTTAAAATAGGGCGCGCCGACCGACAATTTCTCTCCGCCAAAGGCTTCGAGCACCAGCGGATAGAGCGTGCCGACCAGCACGATGACGAGGATGATCGACAGCAGCAGATTATTGCCGACCAGCGTTCCTTCGCGGCTGAGCGCGTTGAAGCGTTTGCCCTCCTTGACCGTGCTGATGCGGGTGGCGAACAGCGCCATCGCGCCGCCGATATAGACGCCAAGCAGGATGAGGATGAAGCCGCCACGGCGCGGGTCAACCGCAAAGGCGTGGACGCTGGTCAATATGCCCGAACGCACCAGAAATGTACCGACCATCGACATTGAAAAGGCGACCACCGCCAGCAATATCGTCCAAGCGCGCAGGGCATCGCGCGTCGCCAGCACCGTCACCGAATGGAGCAGCGCCGTCGCGGCGAGCCACGGCATCAGCGAGGCATTCTCGACCGGATCCCAAAACCACCAGCCGCCCCAGCCCAGTTCATAATAGGCCCAATAACTGCCCGCCGTGATGCCGATAGTCAGGAAAATCCACGCGGCCAATATCCACGGGCGCATCGCGCGGGCAAACACCGCATCGACCCGGCGCGTCACCAATGCGCCAACCGCAAAGCTGAACGCCACCGACATGCCGACATAGCCCATGTACAGCGTTGGCGGGTGGAAGGCGAGGCCGGGGTCTTGCAACAACGGGTTCAGCCCCTGCCCGTCGAGCGGAGCGGGATCGAGCCTTGTAAAGGGGTTGGAGGAAAAGAGCAGGAAGGCATAAAAACCGAGCGATATGGCGCCCTGCGCCGCCAGCGTTGCGACTTTTGTGGCCGTATCTAGCGCGCGTTCATACAGCGCAACCGCCGCGCCGCCGACCGCCAATATGGCCACCCACAACAGCATTGACCCTTCGTGATTGCCCCAAGTGCCGCTGATTTTATAGATGAGCGGCTTGGCCGAATGGCTGTCCATCGCCACCAGCAGCACCGACATTTCAGAGCGCACAAACACCGCAATCAGCGCCAGAAAGGCGGTGCCGGCC
>ERZ1292633.20-Hain-H41-02um-R1-20-length-238876-cov-8_pt2 | contig 80117 bp, 67 predicted proteins | sample MGYA00564406_ERZ1292633 | MGnify/ENA primary metagenome ERZ1292633 (study PRJEB36523, sample SAMEA6512639) | groundwater metagenome | collected 2019-01-08 | study: AquaDiva: Metagenomics assemblies of 32 groundwater samples
CGATGTTGCGTTGACCTTCGGGTGTGGGTGCCCCAGACGTGTCAAGTCCCAAGCGCTTGGCCACTGAAGAGCGAACACTTTCAGGGTCAAGCTTCTCGCCTTCTATCGCTGACGTGGTCAGCGCTTCTTGTGTCAGCGCGTCGCGTACGTGTGGCTGTAGCCCCTCCAGGCCGATCAGCTCGGCTTTTCCAAGAAGCAGCCCTTGGGATTTTCTGGCCGCAGCCAAGAGGGTCTGAACTCGCTGCGCGTCGAACACCAGCGAAGGCCACTCAGGGTGCTGCCAAATCCAACGTTGATAGGATTCCATGCTCAAATCATATCAAAAAATGATTTGAAATAGGGTGAAATCCTATCTTGAGGGGTGTGAAGCCTTTTCCAGTCGATAGCTACGACGAGATGTATGCAGCTCAAACTTGGCGCACAAGGTAAGGCGCTCCCAACTGCACACGAACAGCCCATTGCCCCGCCTACAATCACCGCTTTCATCCACCTTCTGGCCACCTTACAGGCCACCGATTGATCCCATGGCGGTATTCACCGAAGTCTCCGAATCCCAAGCGGCCCAACTGATGCAGTCCCTGAATCTGGGCACGTTGACCGCCTTGCGCGGCATCGAAGGTGGCATTGAAAACACCAACTACTTCGCAACAACCGATCAGGGTGAGTACGTGCTCACCTTGTTCGAGCGCTTGACGCATGCGCAGCTGCCCTTTTATTTGTTCCTGATGAAGCACCTGGCTGGGCGCGGCATCCCTGTGCCCGACCCGGCTGCCAACCGCGACGGCGACATTTTGCACACCGTGAACGGCAAGCCCGCCGCCGTGGTCAACAAGCTGGCAGGCAAAAGCCAGCTGCAACCGCAAGCGGTGCATTGCGCCGCAGTGGGCGACATGCTGGCGCGCATGCACCTGGCCGGGGCCGACTTCAACCGCAGCCAGCCCAATTTGCGCAGCCTGCCTTGGTGGAACGAAACCGTGCCGGTCGTGTTGCCTTATCTGGAAGAGGCGCAGGCGGCCCTGCTGCGCAGTGAGTTGGCTTACCAGAACCACGTCGCCCAGAGCCCGGCTTATGCGGCCTTGCCCCGAGGTCCGGTGCACGCCGACCTGTTCCGCGACAACGTGATGTTTGACGGCGAGCAGCTCACGGGCTTTTTTGATTTTTACTTTGCCGGTATCGACACCTGGTTGTTTGACTTGGCAGTGTGCCTGAACGACTGGTGCATTGACCTGCCCACGGGCGTGCACGACGCCGAACGCGCCCAGGCCATGGTGCGCGCCTACCAGCAGGTGCGGCCTTTGCATGCGGCAGAGCGGGAATTGCTGCCTGCCCTTTTGCGCGCAGGGGCTTTGCGTTTCTGGATTTCCAGACTTTGGGACTACCATCTGCCCCGCGAAGCATCCATGCTCACGCCCCACGACCCCATCCATTTCGAACGCGTGTTGCGTGGCCGCGTTGACCACCCTGTTCTGGCTTCGGCCATCACCTGACACCATGCAACTGCACATCGTTCCCGCCCGCACCGGCCTGCACTGGGCCATGCAAGGCGTGCGCACCTTCTGGCGCCAGCCGCTGGCCATGTCGGGCTTGTTTTTCCTGTTCATGGCCACCGTGTCCCTGGTGTCTTTGGTGCCTTTCATCGGTGGCGCTTTGGCTTTGGTGGTGATGCCTGCGCTGACGCTGGGCATGATGGCGGCCACACAAAGCGCGGTTCAGGGCAAATTCCCCATGCCCTCCCTGTTGTTTGCTGCGCTGAAGGCAGGGCCGCAACGCCAAAGCATGCTGCACCTGGGCGGCTGGTACGCCGTGCTGTTTCTGGGCGTGATGCTGGCCTCCATGCTGGCTGACGGCGGCACCTTTGCCAAAGTCTATTTCGGGGGCAGCCCCATCACCCCCGACAAGGTCAATGCCGAGTCCTTTCAGGCGGCCTTGTGGATCGCGATGGTGCTCTACCTTCCGGTGTCCATGCTGTTCTGGCACGCCCCGGCGCTGGTGTATTGGCATGGCCTGCCCGCCGGCAAAAGCCTGTTTTTCAGCCTGGTCGCTTGCTGGCGCAACCTGAAAGCGTTCGTGGTCTATGTGCTGGTCTGGGTCGGCATTTTCACCGGCTCGGGCATGCTGGCTTTGCTGATCGCCAGCTTGCTCGGCGATCCGCAATGGATGATGGCGGTGCTCATGCCCATGGCCTTGATGGTGGCCGCGATGTTCTTCACCTCGATGCTGTTCACCGTGCAGGACTGTTTCAGCGCCAGCCCCGACGAACCCGTGTGAGCGGACGGGCCCGTCACCGGGCCTGTGCTGTCAATGGTGGTGTCCGTGTGCGCCGTGGGCATGGCGGTGCGTCACCTCTTCGGCCGAGGCCGCGCGCACCTCCAGAACTTTCAGGCTCAGGCTCAGGTTTTGCCCGGCCCAGGGGTGGTTGCCATCCAACATGACTTTGTCACCCTTGATCTTCACCACGTTGAACACCTGGTCGCGTCCATCGGGCGTGCGGCCGCGCAATTGACCGCCAACTTTGACGCCTGGCGGAAATTCGCTTTTGGGAATCGTCTGCACCAAACTTTCATCCCGCTCGCCAAAGGCATCGGCTGCGCTCAAATTCAAGGTGATGGCAAAGCCCACTTCCTGGCCTTCCAGCGCGGCTTCGACCTTGGGCAGCGTGTTGTCATAACCGCCGTGCAAATACGAGGTGGGCTCTTGCGCCTTGTCGAGCAACTGGCCTTGGGCGTTCACCACTTTGTAGTGCATGGTGACAACGGTGTCCTGGGTGATTTTCATGGGTTCTTTCTGCAAAGGAATCGGGGATCAGACCACGGTGAGTTTGGCCACGCTCAGCGCCAGCCATTTCACACCATGGCGCGGAAAATTGACCTGGGCACGGGCATCGGCGCCCCCACCCTCCACCGCCAGCACCTTGCCCTCACCAAATTTGGTGTGAAACACATTTTTTCCCGCCGTGATGCCGTGCTCGGGCGCGGCTTTTTGCACCGGCACAGGCGGGCTTTTGTAGGTCTCGGCGCTCAGGCTGCTCTGGCCCCAGGCCGGGCGTGCATGGCGGTTTTGTGCCGGGGTCTGGCCCCAGCCGCCGCCTGAACCACCCGAAGCGCCACCGCCAAAACCCGCGCCGGCCGAGCCCAGATTGGCAAAGCCGGCCTGCTTGGGTGTGATCCATTTCAGGCAGGCTTCGGGCAATTCGTCCAGAAAGCGGCTTTTCAGGTTGTAGCGGGTCTGGCCATGCAGCATGCGTGTTTGCGAATGGCTCAGGTACAGGCGCTTGCGGGCACGGGTGATGGCCACGTACATCAGGCGGCGCTCTTCTTCCAGGCCGTCGAAGTCATTCATCGCGTTTTCATGCGGGAACAAGCCTTCCTCCAGGCCGGTGATGAACACCGCATCAAACTCCAGCCCCTTGCTGGCGTGTACCGTCATCAACTGCACCGCGTCTTCACCGGCTTGCGCCTGGTTGTCGCCCGCCTCCAGCGACGCGTGGGTGAGGAAGGCCGCCAACGGGCTCATGGTCACGCCGTCTTCGTTGAACTCGTCGGTGACTGCTGGCGCATCTGCGGACAAGCCCTGGCTGGCCGGGCTTTGGCGCAGACCCTGTGCGGCACCCTGCGGCAAAGCCACCGCACTGCGCCCAAAGCCTTCTTGTGTGACAAAGCTCTCGGCCGCGTTGACCAGTTCTTCCAGGTTCTCCACCCGGTCTGCGTCTTTCTTTTCGTCACGGAAGTGATACATCAAACCTGTCTTGTCCAGTACCAAGTCGATGATCTCGCGCAACGTCATGCCTTCGGTCTGCTCGCGCAGCACGTCCACCATGGCCACAAATGCGGCAAGACTAGTCCCGGCCTTGCCGGTGGTGGCGCTCACGGCGTCGTGCAACGAACAACCGACGGCGCGCGCTGCGTCTTGCAGCTGCTCGATGCTGCGGGCACCGATGCCGCGTGGCGGAAAGTTGACCACCCGCAAAAAGCTGGTGTCGTCATTGGGGTTCTCCATCAGGCGCAAATAGGCCAGCGCGTGTTTGATTTCGGCCCGTTCAAAAAAGCGCAAACCGCCATACACGCGGTAGGGAAATCCGGCATTGAACAGCGCGGTCTCCAGCACCCGGCTTTGGGCGTTGCTGCGGTACAGCAAGGCGATTTCCTTGCGCTCAAAACCGTCTTGCTTGACCAGTTGGCGCAACTCGTCCACCAGCCACTGCGCCTCGGCAAAGTCAGAGGTCGATTCGACCACCCGCACCGGCTCGCCCGCGCCCTGATCGGTGCGCAGGGTTTTGCCCAGACGGGTTTTGTTGTGGCCAATCAGGTGGTTGGCCGAGTCGAGGATGTTGCTGTAGCTGCGGTAGTTCTGCTCCAGCTTGATCTGGTGGCGAACCTGGAACTCGCGCACAAAGTCGGCCATGTTGCCCACACGCGCACCCCGGAAGGCGTAGATGCTCTGGTCATCGTCGCCCACGGCCAGCACGGCCCCCTCGTTCCCTTCGCCAGGCAAACCCACCAACTGCTTGATCCAGGCGTATTGCAGTTTGTTGGTGTCCTGAAACTCGTCGATCAGGATGTGGCGAAAGCGCCTGCGGTAGTGTTCCCGCACATGGGCGTTGTCGCGCAGCAGTTCAAAAGAGCGCAGCATCAGCTCGCCAAAATCCACCACGCCTTCGCGCTGGCATTGTTCTTCGTACAACTGGTACAGCTCCACCTTGCGGCGGGTTTCGTCGTCACGCACCGGCACATCGCCCGGACGCTGGCCGTCTTCCTTGCAACCCGAAATGAAATACTGCACCTGCTTCGGGGGGAAGCGGTCTTCGTCCACATTGAACTGCTTGCACAGCCGCTTGATGGCCGAGAGCTGGTCTTGCGTGTCCAGAATCTGAAAAGTCTGCGGCAAACCCGCCAGCTGGTAATGCGCCCGCAAAAACCGGTTGCACAGCCCGTGAAATGTGCCAATCCACATGGCGTTCACATTCACCGGCAGCATGGCCTGCAAGCGCAGCTTCATCTCTTTGGCCGCCTTGTTGGTGAAGGTCACCGCCAGAATGCCGCCGGGCGAGACCTGCGAGGTCTGCAAGAGCCAGGCAATGCGCGTGGTCAGCACCCGGGTCTTGCCCGAGCCTGCGCCGGCCAGAATCAGCGCGTGTTCGGCAGGCAGCGTGACGGCGCTGGCCTGCTCGTCATTGAGTCCTTGCAACAGGGGGGAAGACAACGGGAGGGCAGGAACATCAAACATGGCATGCATTGTAAAAGCAGGCCTGTGCCCGCTCCCCGCGCATAACTCTGTACAATCAATTACCGGGCCCAAGATTCTTGCGCCCGGTTTTTTTTGCCCTGAACCTGCAACGGGTTCACTTCAGGGGCCAGAAAACCGGCCAAGCCAAGCGCTCATTCGTTCCTTTTAACGATTCCTTTTTGGAGCTTGGTTTTCTCATGGAAATTTTTGATTACGACAACATCCTGCTATTGCCACGCAAGTGCCGCGTGGAAAGCCGTTCTGAATGCGATGCGAGCGTTGAGCTCGGTGGCCGCAAATTCCGCCTTCCGGTGGTGCCTGCCAACATGAAGACCGTGGTCGACGAGTCGATCTGCACCTGGATGGGCCAAAACAACTACTTTTACGTGATGCACCGGTTTGACCTGGACAACGTGAAATTTGTGCGCGACATGCACGCGCAAGGGGTTTACGCCTCCATTTCGCTGGGCGTGAAAGCACCCGACCGCGCCACCGTGGACGAGCTGGCCGCCGCTGGCTTGGTGCCCGAATTCATCACCATCGACATCGCCCACGGCCATGCCGACAGCGTGCGCGACATGATTGGCTACATCAAAGCCAAGCTGCCCAAGAGCTTTGTGATCGCCGGCAATGTGGCCACGCCCGAAGCCGTGATCGACCTGGAAAACTGGGGTGCCGACGCCACCAAAGTCGGCGTGGGCCCGGGCAAGGTGTGCATCACCAAGCTCAAGACCGGTTTTGGCACCGGTGGCTGGCAACTCTCGGCGCTCAAGTGGTGCGCGCGCGTGGCCACCAAGCCCATCATTGCCGACGGCGGCATCCGCAGCCACGGCGACATTGCCAAGAGCATCCGCTTTGGCGCCAGCATGGTGATGATTGGCTCGCTGTTCGCCGGCCACGAAGAGTCGCCGGGCAAGACCGTCGAAGTCGACGGCGAGCTGTTCAAGGAGTACTACGGCTCGGCCTCCGACTTCAACAAGGGCGAGTACAAACACGTCGAGGGCAAGCGCATCCTGGAGCCAATCAAGGGCAAGCTGGCCAACACGCTCATCGAGATGGAGCAAGACGTGCAAAGCTCGATCAGCTATTCCGGCGGCACCAAGCTGATGGACATCCGCAAGGTGAACTACGTCACGCTGGGCGGCGACAACGCGGGTGAACACCTGCTGATGTAAGCCCCTTCAGGCCCGCTCAAAACCCAAGGGGAATCTGCTGATTCCCCTTTTTTGTGTCATTCCACCAGCCGACTTTTCACGAACTCCCGAAAAACCGCCATCACCGGCAATTCGGTCCGCCCCGCCAGCGTGACGAGGGCCAAACGGGCACCCCCATGAAATGGCGGGTCCATGGCCAGCTCCACCAAAGAGCCATCGGTCAGTCCCTCACGCGCTGCGCCGACGATGCCCAAAAAGATGGCATTGGTCTGGCGCACCACATCCATCAAACTGGCAATCTCTTCACACTGCACCGTGGTCATCTGTGCAGGATCGGCACGGGGCCCATAGTGGTCCACCATGATGCGGGCAACTTCTTGTGACAGCGGCGTCGAAGCCACAGGGTAATCCAGCAGTGCACCAAACGGGACCCGTTCGTGATGCCGCGTCAAAATGGGGTGCCCTTGGCGGCACATAAAACCAGCCCGCATCTCCACAATGTGTTCAATCGTCAGATCCGATGCGATGGCCACACGCCGTATATCGACCACCAGTGCATCCAACTGGCGCTCACGCAGTTGCAGCAGCTGCAATTCGGTGGGACCGCGTGAGACGGCCACATGCACGGTCGGGTGGTGCTCAGCCATGTAGCACAGCCAGGGCGTCATCAGCATGGCGCCGGGTCCAGACCCCAGTCCCACCCGCAAACTGCCCACCCCACCCTGCTGCAACAGGGCGGCACCCTGTTTGAGTTCTTGCGCCTCGTGCACGATGCGCCGAGCCCGCTCCAGCACCAAATGGCCCAGCGGGGTCAGCTCGTTTTTCTTACCCACCCTGTCCACCAGCGGCCCCCCCAAATCTTCTTCCAGCACCTGGATGCTGCGGCTGAGCGCCGACTGGGTGATGTGCAGCTTTTCGGCGGCGCGGCTGAAAGAGCCCGTTTCAGCCAAGGCCAACCAATGCGACAGTTGTTGGAGGTTCATGTATTCATTTTACGAATGCAAACCAGAAATATAATTCATTTGACACATGAAATGATGGTTTTTAACATGCTTCTCGTCGGCCAAACTGGCCTTCATCACAACCATTGAGAGACATTGACATGCGCACTTCCCATCTTTTGAAACGCCTGATCGCCGCCAGCCTGACCGGTCTGGTACTGGCTCAGGGCGCTCTGGCCCAGTCCTTTCCCACCAAACCCGTCAGCTTGATGGTGCCTTACCCTGCGGGTGGCTTGTCTGACGTGCTCGCCCGCCTGGTCAACGTACCACTGGCCAAGCACCTGAACCAGCCGGTGATTGTGGAAAATTTGGGCGGCGTGAGCGGTGCCATCGCGGCACAGAAGGTGCTGACAGCCCCATCCGATGGCTACTACCTCTTTCAGGGCTCGCCCAATGAGCTGATCCTCTCCCCGTTGGCCAATGCCGCTGTGAAGTTCAAGAGCGAAGACTTCCGCCTGGTGCAAATGATCGGCGCAGCCCAAATGGCCATCTATGCCCGCCCCAACCTGCCCGTCAACAACGTGGATGAACTGATCGCCTACGCCCGAAAAGAGGCTGCTGCAGGCAAGCCCCTGACCTATGCCAGCGTAGGTCCGGGTTCTTTCTATCACTTGCTGGGTGAACATCTGTCCAAAATCACCGGCATCCCCATGACGCATGTGCCTTACAAAGGGGGTGCACCCGCCAATCAGGATTTGATCGGCGGACAGGTGGACATCTTCATGACGGTCTATGGCAAAAGCTACCAACAATTGGCGGACAGCGGCAAGATCAAGATCCTGGCCATGCTGAACAAGGAACGTTTGGAAGGCGTCAAGCAATACCCCGCCATCTCCGAATCCAAGCAACTCAAAAACTTCGAGTTCAACATCTGGACAGGCTATTTCGTCAAGAAAGACACCCCCGAGGCCGTGGTTCAAACGCTGCACAAAGCCATCACCGAGACACTGAATGACGCCGCTGTGCGCGCAGGCCTGGAAGCCAACAGCCTGTTGGTGGCAAAACCTTTGCCATTGACCGAACTGAACAAGGTGTACAACGAAGGCACAGCCCAGTTCCGGGGCATTGCCAAATCGATTAACCTGCAACCCCAGTAAGCAACGAGGTCAGTCCATGAACTCACCCGCCGACGTTTTTTTGCACGACAAGATCCAGGCACTGCAAACACAGGCCGACGAGTTCATCGCCGTGCGCCGTGACATCCACCGGCACCCCGAGATGGGCTACAAGGAATACCGCACCAGCGACCTGGTGGCCGAGCAACTGAGCGCCTGGGGCTACCAGGTTACACGGGGCCTGGGCGGCACCGGCCTGGTGGGCCAGATCCAAAAAGGCACAGGCACACGCGCCATCGGCATCCGTGCTGACATGGATGCCCTGCCCATCGACGAGGCCACCGGGCTGCCGTATGCCAGCTGCAACACCGGCATCATGCACGCCTGCGGCCACGACGGGCACACCGCCATGCTGCTGGCTGCAGCCAAGCACATCGCACAAAAGGCCACGTTCTCGGGCACCGTGAACCTGATCTTCCAGCCCGCCGAAGAAGGCCTGGGCGGTGCCAAGAAAATGATGGAAGACGGCCTGTTCCAGCAATTTCCGTGCAACGCCATTTTCGCCATGCACAACATGCCGGGACACCCGCAGGGCCACTTGGTCTTGCGTGATGGTTCGGCCATGGCGTCGTCTGACAACGTGACCATCACCTTGCACGGCAAGGGCGGGCACGGGGCCATGCCGCATGTGGCCGTGGACCCGGTGGTGGCCGGGTCTGCCATTGTCATGGGCCTGCAAAGCATCGTGGCGCGCAACATCGATCCGCAGCAAATGGCCATCATCACGGTCGGCGCATTCAACGCAGGCGTGGCCAACAACGTGATTCCGCAAACTGCCACTCTCAAGTTGAGCGTGCGCTCACTCGACCGCGATGTGCGCGTGCTGCTCGAAAAACGCATCACCGAACTGGTCCATGCGCAAGCGCAAAGCTACGGCGTCAGCGCCGAGATCGACTACCAACGCGGCTACCCCGTGCTGGTGAACCACCTGCATGAGACCGACTTTGCCCGCACCGTGGCCGAAGAACTGGTGGGCACGGACAAAGTGGTGCGCCAGGGCCGCGCCTTGAATGGCAGCGAAGATTTCGCCTTCATGCTCGAGAAAGTACCCGGCAGCTATTTGCTGATCGGCAACGGCGATGGCACGGGTGATGGCCACGGCGCCTGCATGGTGCACAACCCCGGCTACGACTTCAATGACAACAACGTGGCGGTGGGCTCAGCCTTCTGGTCACTGCTGGTGGAGCGCTTCTTGCCCGTCTAACTGCAGCTTAGCGACGCCCCGGGTGATGCAAGTCAATGGACGTTCGCGCGCAGGGGCGCACTCCCACCCCCCCCGAACCCTTGTGGGCCTGCGCGCTGCCTCGCCCTCAAGACCCGTTGTGCGCTGCCGAACCCGACGACGGTGAAAACCGTGCCACCAGTTCGTGCCCATCGCCAGGGTAGGTCAGGCGCACAAAAGTGACCGGCTGCCCGCCCAGCCAGGTGCGCCGTTCAATCAACAGGCAAGGTGCGCCCAGCGGCAGCTCCAACAGTGGCGCGGTCTGGGCGTCGGCGCCGACGGCGCGGATGCGGTGTTCGGCCGATGTCCAAGGCACATGGTTGACCAACCAGGCCCCGGGTGCTTCGCTCGAAAAATCTTGCTCTGCGGCAGCAGGCACCGTGTCCAGGCCAATCAGGCGTTGCTCCAGACAAAATGGCCGCGCACCCGCCCAATGCTGCGTGACCAGGTGCAAGACCGGGCTGTGCTGGCCCAAGCCCAAGGTTTGCATATCGGCGTTGGTGCTGCGCCGGCGTTTGCGTTCGCGCACTTCGTAGCGGTAGGCCTGCCCCAGCGACTCGACTTCGCTGCGAATGTCCTGAATCTCCAACACCGCCGAACGGGACTGGGGCCGCGTGACGAAACTGCCCGCTTTGCGCCTGCGCTCAACCAGGCCGCCACGGGCAAGCTGGGTCAGCACCTTGTTCACGGTCATGCGCGAACAGCCGTATTGCTGCGTCAGATCCTGCTCCGACGGAATGCGGTGACCGGGCGGCCAACGGCCACTCACGATGTGCTGTTCGATGTCGCCGAGGATGCGTTCATGCAGTGACAAGACTTGAGGTTTTCCCATGCGGTGTGATTAAACCAGCATTGCAGCGCCGTCCTAATGTATATACAATAAAAACCAAACACAGACCGACATGGAGACCCCTTGAAACACATCACACTGCTTGCCGGACAAACCACGCTGGCCGACTGGCGCAGCATCTACCGTGGCGCAACGGTCGAACTTGACGCGGCATGCGCTGCAGCGGTTCAGGCCAGCGCCGACACCGTGGCCCGCATTGTGGCCAAGGGCGCGCCGGTCTATGGCATCAACACCGGCTTTGGCAAACTGGCCAGCCTGCGCATCGACGCCAGTGATCTGGAAACCCTGCAGCGCAACATCGTGCTGTCGCACGCCGCCGGTGTCGGCGAGGCCATGCCCGTGGCCATCACCCGGCTGATGATGGCGCTCAAGCTGGCCAGTCTGGCGCAAGGCGCCTCGGGCATTCGCCCCAGCACCCTTCTGCTGCTGCAAGACATGTTGCAGCGCGACGTGATTCCGGTCGTGCCCGCGCAGGGCTCGGTGGGCGCCTCGGGCGATCTGGCCCCGCTCTCGCACATGAGCGCCGTGATGCTGGGCGTGGGCGAAGTGCATTCGGCCCAGGGCCCGGTGCCGGCTGCCCAAGCGCTGGCAGCAGCAGGTCTCAGCCCCGTGGTGCTCGGTCCCAAAGAAGGCCTGGCGCTGCTCAACGGCACGCAGTTTTCCACCGCCAATGCCTTGGCTGGCCTGTTCGAGGCCGAGCGCCTGTTTCAAGCCGCCATGGTCAGCGGTGCCCTGTCCACCGACGCGGCCAAGGGTTCGGACGCGCCGTTTGATCCGCGCATCCACGCCCTGCGCCGCCACCGTGGCCAGATCGACACCGCCGACGCGCTGCGCGAATTGCTGCAGGGCAGCGCCATCCGCGCCTCGCACCTGCAAGGCGACGAGCGCGTGCAAGACCCGTATTGCCTGCGCTGCCAGCCGCAGGTGATGGGCGCCTGCCTGGACGTGCTGCGCCGCGCTGCCGAGTCGCTGGAAACCGAGGCCAATGGCGTGACCGACAACCCGCTGATTTTCAGCGCCGACGACACGGCCCTGTCGGGTGGCAACTTCCACGCCGAGCCGGTGGCATTCGCCGCCGACATGATCGCCATGGCGGTGTGCGAGATCGGTTCGCTGGCCGAGCGCCGCGTCGCCATGCTGGTGGACCCGGCCTTGTCGGGCCTGCCCGCCTTCCTCACGCCCAAGCCGGGGCTCAACTCGGGCTTCATGATCCCGCAGGTCACCGCCGCCGCCCTGGTGTCTGAAAACAAGCAGCGCGCCTACCCTGCCAGCGTGGACTCCATCCCCACCTCGGCCAACCAGGAGGACCACGTGTCCATGGCCGCGCACGGCGCGCGGCGTCTGCTGCCGATGTGCGAAAACGCCATGGCCGTGATCGCCATCGAACTGCTGGCCGCCGTGCAGGGCTGCGACTTCCACGCACCGCTGCGCAGCAGCCCGAGCCTGGAAACGGTGCGCCAGCAATTGCGCGCCTTGGTGCCCTTCCTGAGCGATGACCGCCACATGCACCCCGACATGCAAGCGGCCATCGGCCTGGTGCGCAGCGGCGCTTTGTCACAAGGCCTGCGCCTACCGGGTGTGGCCTGAACACCCACCGTCACCCCATCATCTACCCCCACACCCGAGTGCAGCATGAACACCCAAGACACCATGATCACCACCGAACGTGACCCCCGTTTCGACCCCAGCCGCGTCATCCGCGCACCACGCGGCACGCAGCTGAGCTGCAAGAACTGGATTGCCGAAGCCGCCTACCGGATGATCCAGAACAACCTGGACCCGGAGGTGGCCGAAAACCCACAGCACTTGGTGGTGTACGGCGGCATTGGCCGCGCCGCGCGCGACTGGGCGTGCTTCGACCAGATCCTGGCCTCGCTCAAGGACCTGAACGAAGACGAATCGCTGCTGATTCAGTCGGGCAAGCCGGTGGGCGTGTTCAAAACCCACGCCAACGCACCCCGCGTGCTGATCGCCAACTCGAATCTGGTGCCCAAGTGGGCCAACTGGGAACACTTCAACGAACTCGACCGCAAGGGCTTGTTCATGTACGGCCAGATGACGGCCGGCAGCTGGATTTACATCGGCAGCCAGGGCATTGTGCAAGGCACTTTCGAGACCTTTGTCGAGGCCGGCAAGCAGCACTACAACAACGATCTTTCCGGCAAATGGATCCTGACCGCCGGCCTGGGCGGCATGGGCGGTGCACAGCCGCTGGCGGCCACGCTGGCGGGCGCCTGCTCGCTGACCATTGAATGCCAGCAAAGCAGCATCGACTTTCGCCTGCGCACCCGCTATGTGGACCAGCAGGCGCGCGACATCGACCATGCGTTGGAACTCATCGCGCAGTACACCGCCGCCAAACAGGCCGTCTCGATCGCCCTGCTGGGCAACGCCGCCGATGTGCTGCCTGAGCTGGTCAAACGGGCCCAGGCCGGCGCGATCAAACCCGACCTGGTCACCGACCAGACCTCCGCCCACGACCTCATCAATGGTTACCTGCCCACCGGCTGGCAGGTGGCGCAATGGAAGGACGCGCAAAAGAACCCGGCACAACATGCGGCCTTGACCACCGCGGCGGCCCAAAGTTGCGCTGTGCACGTGCAAGCCATGCTGGACTTCCAAGCCATGGGCATTCCCACCGTGGACTATGGCAACAACATCCGCCAGGTCGCCTTCGACCAGGGCATGAAGAACGCTTTCGACTTCCCCGGCTTTGTACCCGCCTACATCCGGCCCCTGTTTTGCGAAGGCAAAGGGCCGTTCCGCTGGGTGGCGCTGTCGGGTGACCCCGAGGACATCTACAAGACCGACGCCAAGATCAAAGAGCTGTTCCCCGACAACCAGCACACCCACCGCTGGCTGGACATGGCGCGCGAGCGCATCGCCTTCCAGGGCTTGCCCGCGCGCATTTGCTGGCTGGGCTTGGGCGAGCGCCACCTGGCCGGTCTGGCCTTCAACGAGATGGTGAAAAACGGTGAACTCAAAGCGCCCATCGTCATCGGCCGCGACCACCTGGACACCGGTTCGGTGGCCAGCCCGAACCGCGAAACCGAAAGCATGAAGGACGGCACCGACGCCGTCAGCGACTGGCCGCTGCTCAACGCCTTGCTCAACACCGCAGGCGGCGCCAGCTGGGTCAGCCTGCACCACGGCGGTGGCGTGGGCATGGGCTATTCGCAACACGCCGGCATGGTGATCGTGGCCGACGGCAGCGACGCCGCCGCCGAACGCCTGGCCCGCGTGCTGGTCAACGACAGCGCCAGCGGCGTCATGCGCCACGCCGATGCCGGCTACGAACAAGCCATTGCAACTGCCCAAAAACACCACCTAAAACTGCCTATGATTCCAAGCTGATCCAAGGAAAAAAGAAACTCGATTCCCACGAGATGGGAAAAAAAGGTTGAAGGACATGTGCGAGCTCTCAGATACTGCCACCATGTTGACGAGCGCATCTCCTTCCGTGGCTTCTGCCGACCGAGTCCTTCAGGTCCTGGCGGTGTTGGCACAGCATGGCCGGGCCATGAGCGCTTCGGAGCTGATCCAAAAAACAGGTATGGCGCGCAGCACGCTGTACCGCCAACTGGGCAGACTCAAGGATTGGGGTTTTGTGTCCGAGATCGACGCCAGCTATGCCCCTGGCCCTCTGAGTCTGCAATTGGCGTTGGGCTTTGACCTCGCCTCCAACATCATGCATGCAGCGCGCCCTGAAATGGAGACGCTGTCACGCCAGTCATCCGAAAGTGTGGGCCTGATCGTGGCTGTGAATGACCGTGCCATCTGTCTGGACATGGTCGAAAGCCGGCATTCCCTGCGTTGCTCTTTCGAAAAAGGCCGCAGCGTACCGTTGCGCGATGGCGCATCCGCCAAGTGTGTTCTGGCCCACCTGCCAGAGCTGCAGCGCCGTGCCGTACTCGACATGCAACATGTCCCGGGCAGCGCCGAGTGGCGTGCCGCCGACCAGACGCTTGCTGCCATCCGCGAGGCCGGTTGCGCCATCAGCGCAGGTGAGGTGGACGCGGGCGTCTGGGGGTCGAGCGCACCCGTGTTCGCCGGCCCGCGTCACCCCGTGGGGGCCATCACGCTGATGGCCCCCATTTCACGTGCACAAGGCCAGGAATCCGCGCTCATACAAATGACCATGATCGCCGCCACGCGCATTTCACGCCGACTCCAAGCTTCTTGAATCGCCCTTCCCCTTCAACCCTTCTCAGGAACCATCCCATGAACATCCGTCGCCAACTCATTCTTACCGCTGCCGCTTTGAGCTTGGGCACAGCATCGGTACACGCACAAAACAATGTGCTGCGCGTGGGCACAGACGCCACCTTCCCTCCCATGGAATTTGTGGACAACGGCAAACGAACTGGATTCGACATTGAGCTCGTTGATGCTCTGGCCAAGGCCATGGGCAAACAGGTGGAATGGGTGGACATCGACTTCAAAGGCCTGATCCCTGGTCTGATCTCCAAGCGTTTCGACATGGCTGTCTCAGCCATCTACATCACCGACGAGCGCAAAAAAGTGGTGGACTTCACCGACAGCTACTATGCCGGCGGTCTGGTGGTCATGGTCAAAGACAACAACACCGGCATCAAGAAAATCGCCGACCTGGACGGCAAAAAAGTGTCTGTGCAGGTGGGCACCAAATCGGTGGGCTACCTGACCGAGAAGCACCCCAAAGCGCTGCGCGTTGAGGTTGAAAAGAACCAGGAGATGTTCAACCTGGTTGACATTGGCCGTGCCGATGCCGCTGTGACCGGCAAACCCGCCGCCTTCCAGTACGTGCGCACCCGGGGCGGCATGCGTGTGCTCGAAGAACAACTGACCACCGAGGAATACGGCATGGCCGTGCGCAAGGACTCGCCTGAACTCACCAAGGCCGTCAATGCAGCATTGGCCAAGATCAAAGCCGACGGCAGCTACGCCGCACTGGTGAAGAAGTGGTTCCCCGCCAAGTGATGCGCTACTGACGAATGCCCTCCATGGAATTGGATTTTTCCCCTGTTTGGATCGGCTGGCCCTCTCTGCTGCGAGGTTCCATGGTGACCGTTGAAATCACCTCGGTGTCACTGTTGCTGGGCTGTGTGCTGGGCTTGTTGGTAGGCATTGGCCGACTCAACTCGGCGCGTCGCTGGGTCTACGGCCTGTGCACGGCCTATGTGGCAGCCATCCGTGGTACCCCCTTGCTGGTGCAGTTGTTCATATTGTTCTTTGGCTTGCCGCAATTTGGCATCCTGTTGCCGGCGTTTGTCTGTGGCGTGATCGGCCTGGGCATTTATTCGGGCGCCTATGTGTCCGAGATTGTGCGTGGCGCCATCCAGTCCATCGACAAGGGGCAGATGGAGGCTGCGCGTTCGATTGGCTTGTCGTCTGGGCAGGCCATGCGCAGTGTCATCCTTCCGCAGGCGGTGGTGCGCATGATCCCGCCTCTGGGCAACGAGTTCATAGCATTGATCAAGAACTCGGCCCTGGTCTCGCTGCTGACCATCCACGACCTCATGCACGAGGGCCAGAAAATAATCAGCGTGTCCTACCGCTCTCTGGAGGTCTACCTGGCCATCGCCGTGATGTACTTCGTGCTGACCGGCCTGACTACCTTGGCTTTGCGAAAAATCGAGTTGCGGCTGCGCGTTGGAGGGATGGTGCAATGAAAAACGTTCACGCCAAAACGACAAAGGAAAGCGCAGAACCCATCATCAGCATCAGGGGTCTGCACAAGGCCTTTGGCGAACACGTGGTGCTCAATGGCATTGACTTTGACGTTTTTCCTTCACAGGTGGTGGTGGTCATCGGCCCCAGCGGTTCAGGCAAGAGCACGTTTTTGAGATGCTGCAACGGACTGGAACAAGCGCAGGACGGGACCATCGATATCTGTGGCCGCACCCTGGTTCACAAGGGTCGGATGCTGCCCGATGCCGACCTCAATGCCTTGCGCGAGGAAGTGGGCATGGTGTTTCAATCCTTTAACCTCTTTCCTCATCTGTCTGTGCGCGACAACGTCACGTTGGGACCACGCAAGCTGCGCGGCCTCAGCCGCAGTCGTGCCGATGCCGAGGCCGATGTGTTACTGCAAAAAGTGGGCCTGTCGCACAAGGCCGAAGCCATGCCGGCCAGCCTGTCTGGTGGACAAAAGCAGCGCGTCGCCATTGCCCGCGCCTTGGCCATGAAGCCCCGAGTGATGCTGTTTGATGAACCCACATCGGCACTAGACCCTGAACTGGTGGGCGAGGTGCTGCAAGTCATGAAGTTGCTGGCCAGCGAGGGCATGACCATGATGGTGGTGACCCACGAAATGAGTTTTGCCAAAGAGGTCGCCGATGTGGTGGCCGTGATGGATGGTGGAGGCATCATCGAGTCGGGCTCACCCGATGTAATCTTCAGCCAGCCCACGCAGGCGCGCACGCGTGAATTTCTCCAGGCCGTGCTGTCCAGGGCATGAGATGGCCGCAGACCCAAAGCACGGCCTGAATCTGCCTATGATTCCAAGCCAACTGGTTTGAAATTAAGGAACCCATGACCCACCCCACGTTCGCACAGCGCGTTGCCGCTTGCATCACCGAAGAAACCATCAATGACTACCAGCGCGACGGCGTCTGCGTGATCCGCCAACTGTTGACGCCTGCAGAAATCGAGCTGCTGCGCGACGGCGTGGAAGTCAACCTGGCCCACCCCGGCCCCATGGCCAAGGTGGCCAGCCGTCCCGACGACCCGGGCCGCTTCTTCGAAGATTTTTGTCAATGGCAGCACATCGAAGCCTTTCGCCGTTTCATCTTCGAGACGCCCATCGCGCTCTTGGCCCAGCGCCTGATGCGCTCAGACACGGTGCGGCTGTACCACGACCACTGCCTGGTCAAAGAGCCCGGCACCCGCGCCCGCACCCCTTGGCACCAAGACCAGCCCTACTACAACATCGACGGCAGCCAAAACATCAGCATGTGGATTCCGGTGGACCCAATCTCGCGCGCATCGACGTTGGAATTCATCGCGGGTTCGCACAAAGGCCCGTGGTTGATGCCGCGCAGCTTCATGGACAACCAGGCCAAATGGTTTCCCGAGGGCTCGCTGGCCGACCTGCCCGACATCGAGGCCGCGCGTGAGCGTTTCCCCATTCTGGGCTGGGCGATCGAGCCGGGCGATTTTGTCTGCTTCAACATGCTCACGCTGCACGCCTCGGGCGGCGTGGACGGCCCCAACCGCCGCCGCGTGGTCTCGGTGCGCATGCTCGGTGACGATGCGCGCCACGCCCCTCGCCCCTGGAAAACCTCGCCCGACTTCCCTGGCTTGGTGGACGCGTTGCCGGCAGGTGCCCCGATGGTGCACGACTTGTTTCCACAACTGGTCTGAAGCTGGACATGTCGCTGCATGGTTTTGACCGCGCCCTATTGCCCGCAACGCCGTGGAAAAACGGCGGCGGTGTCACGCGCGAGATCGTGTGCCAACCACCCGGCGCGGGCATGGCCGACTTCGACTGGCGGGTCAGCATCGCCGACATCTCCAGCGACGGACCCTTTTCAATTTTTCCCGGTGTGGACCGCGTCATCACCTTGCTCGAAGGTGCGGGCGTGCACCTGCACAGCAGCGACGGCGCCTTGGACCATGTGCTCAACACCGCGCTGCAGCCCTTCGCCTTCGCGGGCGAGACGCCGGTTCTCGGCCACTTGTTGGATGGCACCAGCCAAGACTTCAATGTCATGACGCGTCGCGCAGCCTGCCGTGCCGAGATGCAGCTCTGCCAAGGCGCATCAACGGTGCGTGCCTCGGCTGGCTTGTTGCTGGCCGTGCGCGGGCATTGGCATGTGGCCGCGCACCGCTTGAAGCCCAGTCAAGGCCTGTGGTGGAACGCATCGGCGCAAACCTTGGACCTGCGCTGCGATGACGCCAATGCGGCGCTGCTGTCCGTCCAGATTGAAAGAGTCGCGCCGTGAACCGCATGCCAGCATGGCCCAGCGCCGATGGCGTGTGGACCGATTTGCGCCTGGCGCCAGAAGCGCTGGGCCCAGACTCGGCCGCCATCGCCCAGGCCGCGATAGTGGTCAACGCGGGCCAAATCGCCTGGGTGGGCCAACACGCCGAGCTGCCCACCGAACACGCGCAAAAGCCACGGCATGACGGGCACGGCGCGCTGGTCACGCCCGGTCTGATCGACTGCCACACCCACCTGGTTTATGGCGGTCAGCGCGCCAACGAGTTCGCCATGCGCCTGGCCGGAGCCAGTTACGAAGAGTTGGCGCGTGCGGGCGGCGGCATCGTCTCCAGCGTGCGGGCCACGCGTGCCAGCAGCGAAGACGAACTGTTCGCGCTGGCGGTGCCGCGCTTGCAGGCCTTGTTGCAAGAGGGCGTGTGCGCCATCGAGATCAAATCGGGCTACGGCCTGAACCTGGCCAGCGAGCGGGCGCAGTTGCGCGTGGCGCGCCGCCTGGGCGAGGCCTTTGGCGTCACCGTGCGCACCAGTTTTTTGGGCGCGCACGCCTTGCCGCCTGAATATGCCGGGCGCAGCCAGGACTACATCGACCACGTCAGCCACGACATGCTGCCCGCCCTGGCCGCCGAGGGTCTGGTCGACGCGGTGGACGTGTATTGCGAGCGCATCGGCTTCAGTCTGGCCGAAACCGAGCAGGTTTTTCAGGCCGCGCAGCGCTTGGGCTTGCCCGTCAAGCTGCACGCCGAACAACTCTCGGACATGGGTGGCGCAGCGCTGGCCGCACGCTACGGTGCCTTGTCTTGCGACCACATCGAACACCTGAGTGACGCGGGCATCGCGGCCATGCGCACGGCCGGCACGGTGGCCGTGTTGTTGCCTGGTGCTTATTACTTTCTGCGCGACACCCATTGCCCGCCGATCGCGGCCCTGCGCGAGGCCGGTGTGCCCATGGCGGTGGCCACCGACCACAACCCCGGCACCTCGCCCACCTTGAGTCTGCTGCTGATGCTGAACATGGCCTGCACGCTGTTTCGCCTGACCGTGCCCGAAGCGTTGGCCGGTGTGACCCGCCACGCGGCGCGCGCCCTGGGCCTGCAAGACAGCCATGGCCAGATCGCCGTTGGCCAGCCGGCCAACTTCGTGCTGTGGCCGCTGCAAGACATCGCCGAGCTGGCGTATTGGCTGGGCCAGCGCCCCGCCCCCCGTGTCGTGCGCCAAGGGCGCATCGCCAATTGAGCCCCCACATTTGAAGCCCCAAGCCAAGCCACCCATGCACACCGCCTTGTTTGCCGAACACGCCTTGTTGCCCAGCGGCTGGGCCCGCGACCTGCTGCTGCAATGGGACGGCGCTGGCCGTCTGACCGGTGTGCAGACTGGTGTCAGCGCACCCGCAGGCGTTGCGCGCGCCCGTGGCCCGGTCTTGCCGGGCATGCCCAATTTGCACTCGCACGCATTCCAGCGCGCGCTCAGCGGCCTGACCGAATACCGCGACCAGGCGCAAGACAACTTCTGGAGTTGGCGCAGCCTGATGTACCGCTTCGCCGCCCGCTTGAGCCCCGAGCAACTCGAAGCGATTGCCACCTGGCTGTACGTGCAAATGCTGGAAGCGGGCTACACCAGCGTGTGCGAATTCCACTACCTGCACCACGACACCGACGGCCGCCCTTATGCCGACGACGCCACCTTGGCGCAGGGCCTGTTGCGGGCGGCGCAAAACACCGGCATCGGCATGACCTTGTTGCCCGTGCTCTACCAGAGCAGCGGCTTTGGTGGCACGCCGCCCCACGCCGAGCAGCGCCGCTTCATCCTTTCAAACGAACACATGCTGCGCTTGCTGCAGCAGTTGCAACCCCAATGCCTGGCGCAGCACGCGCGGCTGGGCCTGGCCCCGCATTCACTGCGCGCCGTGCCGCCCGACAGCCTGCGCGAAGCACTGGCGGGCTTGGCTGCGCTGGACGCCAGTGCGCCGGTGCACATCCACATCGCCGAACAAACGGCTGAAGTGGAAGCCTGCCTGGCCTGGAGCGGCCAGCGCCCGGTGCAATGGTTGCTGGAACACGCCGAGGTCAACGCCCACTGGTGCCTGGTGCACGCCACCCACATGGACGCAGGCGAATACCAGCAAGCCGCGCGCAGCGGCGCGGTGGCCGGCCTGTGCCCGACCACCGAAGCCAATCTGGGCGACGGCATTTTTGACTTCCCGCTCTGGCGCGCGCATGGCGGCGCCTGGGGTGTGGGCTCGGACAGCCACATCTGCGTCGACCCCGCCGAAGACCTGTTGATGCTCGAATACAGCCAGCGCCTGGCGCGGCGCCAGCGCAATGTGGCCGCAGATGCCAACCAGCCCCAAGTCGCCGAGGCCTTGTGGCTGGGCGCACTGGCTGGCGGCGCCCAAGCCAGCGGCCGCCCCATTCAGGGCTTGGCCGTGGGCCAGCAGGCCGACTTCGTGGTGCTGGATGCGCAACACGTGGCACTGCAAGATTTGCCGCCCAGCCAGATGCTGGCCAGCCACCTTTTTGCCAGCAGCCGCAGCTCTACCGTGGCCAGCGTCTGGTGCGCAGGTCGGCAACGGGTGCAGGCCGGGCGCCACGCCCTGCACGACAGCGCCGCGCGCGCCTTCACGCTGGCACGCCAACAACTACTCAAGGACTGAAGCCATGGACTTTGCCAGCACCGAACCCGCGTTCCACTTTCGCGCCGGCACCCAGCCGCTGCTGATTTCCATGCCGCATGTGGGCACCTACTTGCCCCCGATGCTGGCCGAACGCTTGAGCGCATCGGCGCGCCAAGTGCCCGACACCGACTGGCATCTGGAGCAGCTCTACAACTTCGCCGATGAATTGGGCGCTTCGGTGCTGGTGGCCAGCCATTCGCGCTACGTGATCGACCTCAACCGCCCGCCAAACAACGAGAACCTCTACCCCGGACAAGACACCACCGGCCTGTGCCCGCTGGATGCCTTTGACAAGACCGCGCTGTACAGCGAGGTCAGCCAACAGCCCGATGCAGCCGAAATCAGCGCGCGCCGCGACGCGGTTTGGCAGCCCTACCACCAACAGTTGGCGGCCGAACTGGCCCGGCTGCAAGCGCTGCACGGCACGGTGGCCTTGTGGGATGCGCACTCCATCCGCTCGGAGTTGCCGCGCTTTTTTGACGGCCGCCTGACCGATCTGAACCTGGGCACAGCCAACGGCGCCAGTTGCGATCCGGCACTGGCCGCGCAGTTGCTGGCCATTGCACAAAGTGCACCGGGGCACAGCGCCGTGCTCAATGGCCGCTTCAAAGGCGGCCACATCACGCGCCAATACGGTCGGCCTGCCGACGGGGTGCATGCCGTGCAACTGGAGATGACCCAGTGCAGCTACATGAACGAGTCCTGGCCCTTCGCCTACCGGCCCGACCTGGCCGAGCGCATACAACCGACGCTCAAGCACATGCTGCAAGCGGTGCTGGCTTTTGTGGGCCAGGGCCTCAGCGCGCGGTGATCAGCTGCGCCGCCAAGGTGTGCACGCGCGAGCCCGGCCGTGCCAGCTCACCCAGCACACTGAAGTGGTTCAGACCCGGCAACACTTCGCACACCGGCACGGTCTTGGGCCCCCAGGCTTGGTGAATCAAGCGGTTGTGGCGCAAAAATTCGGCGCTCTCGTCGCCCCCCACCACCGAATACAGCACCCCATTACGCGGTCGCGGCCATTTGGCCGGGCTGGCCATGCGCACATGGGCTGGAGTCAGGCGCAGATTGCTTTGCAAAAATGGCGTCTTGCGCACAGGCGCCAGATCAAACAGGCCTGAGACCGACAGGGCTTTGCGCACCAATTCGGCAGGCAAATCAGCCCCCACCTGCTGCCAGTCGCACGCCAGCAACATGGCCCCCAAGTGGCCACCCGCCGAATGTCCGATCACGGTGATGTTGCTGCGGTCACCCCCGTGTTCGGCAATGTGACGCCAAACCCAAGCCGAAGCCTGGGCCATTTGCAGGGCGATGTCGGGCACCGTGACCGGCTGCCCGGCTGTGCCCGGACACAAGGCGTAATTGACCACCACCACGCAAGCGCCCATATCGCGCAGCGCAGCGGCCACAAAGGAATGGTCTGACTTGTCCAGACTGCGCCAGTAGCCCCCATGGATGAAGATCACCACCGGCGCATGGGGGCGGGCGGCCGGAAAGATGTCCAGGGTTTCATGGAGACCATCGCCATAACGCAGGTCCAGTTGCGGCTTCAAGGTTTGGCGGGCCTGCGCAGAGGCCTGTTGCCAGTGCGCAAAGTGGTCAGCGAAATCGGGCACCCGTGCCCGGTTGTTGTACATGCGGTCGTGCCAGGCAGCATCTTTGGCGGACATGGTGGTCTCCATGAAGGGCACGCCCTTCAGATTTTCATTTCCAGACGCAGCTGGATGTTGCGCCAATTGCGGTCGGTGGTGCGGGCCGTCTCGCTCCGGGTGCCGGTGTCGAAGGTGGTCGCCGTCACGTAGTCGCGTGGCAGCAGATTGCTCACCGTCAAACGCAACGCGGTCGCCGCAGAAAAGCGCCACAGGCCGTACACATCGACCACGCGCTTCACGCCTTGGTAGGACCATTGCTCCTGGCTGCGCCGGGTGTCGTAGTCGGGGTTCCAGTTGACATTACCGCCCAGCGTCAGCGGCCAGCTGCGCCAACGGTAATCGCCCCCCAGGTTCGCGGTCATGCCGGGCTGCTGGTCCAGACGGTTGTCGGGGCCGGGCACGTCCTTGACCTGGGAACGGAAAAAGCTGATGTTGCTGCGGATGTCCACCGGCCAAGCCGCTGCCCAAGCCTGGTTCAAACGGAACTTGGCCTCCAGCTCGATGCCTTGCGTGACGGCATCGCCGACGTTCAAAGGTGTGGAAACCCAGCGGGGCTGCCCGGACCAGGACACCGTCTGCAAGCGGGTCTGGTAGCGGACGAGGTCCTGGATATTTCGGCGAAACAGGTTGGCGCTGAGCACGCCCCCACCCTCCAGGTAACGCTCAAACCCCAAGTCAATGCCGGTGGCCAATTCGGGACGCAGGTCGGGGTTGCCCACACGGTCGGGTTGGGTGGGCACGTTGGCCGGAGACACATCGGGATGGTAATCACGCGAATACCGCAGCGGTGCCACCAGGTTGTACAGCGTGGGCGTCTTGTAGCTGCGCGTCAGGCTCATGCGAATCTGGTCGCGCTTGGCCGGGTCGGGCTTCCACAAAGCGTGCAGCAATGGCGTCCACACCTGGCTTTTGTTGTGCGTGAGGTTCTCGCCCACTTGCCCCTCGGTCAGAATGCTTTCGTAGCGAATGCCGGCATAAGCCGACCAATGTGGGTTGATCTTGAATTCGTCCTGGGTGTAGGCCGCCCAGCGGGCCGTGCGGGCCTGCAGGTTGCCACTCTCGTCACCCGCGCCCGCACTGGCTTCTTCGACGCGCCGCACCCCTTCGTGCTCCAGGCCGCTGACCCATTGGTGGCCGGTGTCCAGAACCCGGGTCCATTTGCCGTTCAGGCTGGTGCTGCGGTCGGTGAAGCGCTGCGCATCGACCGCGTTGGACAACAGTGCCGGCGAACTGCTGTTGACCGTGGTCTGCGTCATGCGTTGGTCGTACTCGGACTGCCCCAAGCCAAAGCGCACTTCCAGACGGTCATCGGCCGACAGACGCTGATTCCATTGGCCATTCAAACGGGCCGCGGCGTAGCGGCTTTGGTTGTCGGTCAGCGCCGCATCTGTTGAGCCGGCATCGGTCAGGCGACGGGCATCGATGCGCCCTTGGGCCGCATAGTCGGAATAGACCACGAAGGGCGTCAAGGTCAGGCTTTTGCCCTGCTCGCCTTTCCATTGCAAACGCGCGTTGGCGTGCACCCCTTGGCGGTGCCCCACAGACTGCGACACCCGTTCCTGGTCGCTCCTGTAATCCGACTCGATCTCGGTCAGGCGTTCATCGGCGCGGCGGCTGTCCATCGCCGCCAAGGTGAAAGTGCCACTCCAAGGCGTCGTCTGCAGGTTGTGTACCCAATTGACCTGGCTGGAGCCTTGCCCGTGCTCCTGGCTTCGGGTGAGCTTCAAATCGTCGGGGTTGGCTTTTTGCCCTTCGCGCAGCACGATGTTGATGGTGCCGGCGATGGCGCGTGCGCCGGTCTCGGCGGTGGGTGCGCGCATGATTTCAATGCGCTCAACCTGCTCGGGCGTGAGCTGGTCAATGGAAAACCCCGGCGGCATGCGTTCACCATCCAGCAGGATCTGGGTGTACCCCCCGCCCAGGCCCCGCATGCGAATCGCCCCCCCGCGACCCGGCGCCCCTTGCATGGTCACGCCGGGCAAGCGCTTGAGCACGTCCCCCAGGGTGGCATCCCCTTGTTTTTCAATCTCTTCTCGCCCGATCACGATTTTGGACGCCGTGGACTCGCGCCGCACTTCGGTGTCGTTGTTCCGGTTGCTGCGGATCTCCACTTGCCCAAGATCGGTGGCCGTGGCGGGCGGCGATGCGGTTTGCGCCAAGACCAAACCAGGTGTGGCAGCCAGCAAGGCCGCTGCCGCCACACGGCCCATGGGCCAAGGCACACGATGGCCCACCAGGGCGGTAGGCATCAAGAAAAATGAGAAATTGGGAAATGTGTCACGCATCCGCCGATTTTGACAGCGTCAAGTGACCTCAGTTTGAAGCCCGGGTAAAGACCGGGCACCCCACCCGATCAATCGCCCGACTTGAACAAGGCAGCCACCTTGCGCTTGGGTTTGATGTTGGCCGAGATCGCTGACCGGACGGTTTTGGGACCACTGGGCTCCCAGCTCGGCGGGGTCTGCGAGGCGGTCGCCTCGTAAGGTTTTTGGAAAAATGGATCGCGGTTGACCGGCGCAGGACGGAAACCGCCACGCCGCTCTGACGGTGCATCCAGTGCATCGCGCGGATCGTGTTCCCGGCGACGGCCTTCGAAGGCACGCGAACGGGGGCGGTCTTCCGCGCGCTCACCCCATTTTTCAGGCGCAGGACCTGCAGGGCGAACGGGGTCCAGCTGCAGCGTTTCGACTTCGAGCTTCTTCTTGATCAGCTTTTCGATGTCCCCCACCAAACGGGCATCTGAAGGACTGACCAAGGTCACCGCCAAGCCAGAGGCCCCAGCGCGCCCTGTGCGACCAATGCGGTGCACATAGTCTTCGGCGTTGAAAGGCACATCAAAGTTGAACACCGCAGGCACGTCCTTGATGTCCAGCCCGCGAGCGGCCACATCGGTACACACCAGCAAATCGACCTCGCCCTTTTTGAAGGCTTCCAGCGCTTTCAGGCGCTCGTCCTGGCTTTTGTCGCCATGCAGGGCCGCTGTGCGCAAACCTTCACGCTCCAGGGAACGCGCCAAGCGGCCACAGCCGAGCTTGCTGTTCACAAAGATGAAGGCCTGTTTGATGTCACGCTCGGTCAGCACTTTGCGGATCACGCGGCGCTTGTCGTCGTCTTGCGCCGCATAAAAGCGCTGCTCCACGGTCGAGGCGGTTTCGTTCGGACGCGCCACCTCGATGGTGATCGGGTTTTGCAAATAGCTGCCGGCCAGGCGCTTGATCTCGGGCGAGAAGGTGGCCGAAAACAAGAGCGTGGTGCGTTGCTTGGGCAAGAAGCTCAGGATGCGCTGCAGATCGGGCAAAAAGCCGATGTCGAGCATGCGATCGGCTTCGTCCAGCACCACATATTCGACCTGGTTGAGCACCGCGTTTTTGGCTTCGATGTGGTCCAGCAAGCGGCCTGGCGTGGCCACCAGCACTTCCACGCCTTTTTTCAGCTCCAGGGTCTGGGGCTTCATGTCCATGCCGCCAAACACCACGGTGCTGCGCAGCTGGGTGTACTTGGCGTACATCTTGATCTGCTGCGCCACCTGGTCGGCCAGCTCGCGCGTGGGCAACAGCACCAAAGCACGCACCGGGTGACGGGCGGGCGAGGTGGAGGGGTTTTCGTGCTTGAGCAGGCGCTGCAGCAAAGGCAGCGAGAAGGCGGCCGTTTTGCCGGTGCCAGTCTGGGCAGCGCCCATGACGTCCTGGCCGGTCAGCACCACGGGGATGGCCTGCGCCTGGATCGGCGTCATGCTTTCGTAGCCCATTTCGGCCACGGCTTTGGCCAACGTGGGGGCCAGAGACAGTTGAGAGAAAGAAGTGGTCATTGCCCTCTATTGTCGCATTTTGGGCCGGCCCACCCGGCCACCCATGAATTGGGCCGGCTCAATGCGCCTTGTAGCCCATGCGGAAACCGCCCCAATGCGAGCCCTGGACATGGATGGGCACCGACAGGTCGTGCATGATTTCGCCGGTGTCGCGCTTGTAGGTTTGCAGCAGCATGGTCTTGGTGTGCGAACCACAGCGGATGCCGGTGGGGTCATTGAAGATGCGCTTGCTGCGGCTGTTGACCAGGTCGACCTCGTATTGGCCAGTAGGCGGCTTGGCGAACTTGTTGTTGTGGGTGGGCACATAGCCCGTTTTTTGCGTGCAGATGGCAAAAATCAGCTCGGGGTTGTCGTTCAACGCCTGCTCTTGAATGGCCGGCAAAACCTGGTCGGTGAAGGTGTCAAAACGCGAGCGGAACAGCGGCGGATTGGTGCCTGGCACGGGCTCGTAGGCCTGGCTGAGCAGGTCGTCCATGCGGATCTGGCCTTGCGCCACAGCCTGCTCGAACACCTGTTGCACGGCATCGGCAGCGCCGCGCGCCACCTGGTACATGCGGCTGTGCAAATTCTCAAAGCGCATGTCCAGCAGCTGGTCAAAAAAGTCTTCGCCCAATTTGGCCAGACCATGGATCTGGACTTGCTGGGCATCGATGCTTTGCCCGAACACATTCAGCTCTTGTTCGATCTCGCCCAGGTAGCGCGAGATGCCGTGCACCTGTTGGGTCGAGGCCTGCGAAGCCGCCACGATGCCGCCCATCTGCTCGGACAGGACGCTGGAAAACTCCAGAATGCCATTGAGCCGTTGCCCCACTTGCGCGATTTGGCCCACGTTGGCCTGCACATCGACCAGCAAGGTGTTGATGCTTTGCACCGCGTGTTCGGTCTCGCTCAGGATGCCGCCCACGCTGCTGTCGATTTCCTGGGTCGCATGGAAAGTTTTTTCGGCCAGATTGCGCACTTCCTGCGCCACCACCGCGAAGCCGCGCCCGTGCTCGCCGGCGCGTGCAGCCTCGATGGCGGCGTTGAGTGACAAGAGGTTGATCTTGTCGGCAATCTCGCGGATGAGTTGCACGATGTTTTCGATTTTTCGCGAATTCGACTGCAAACGCGTGATGGACGCGCCCGCCACCTGGGTGTGCTCACTCATGGCCTGCATCGAGCTGACGGTGCGCTCGAGTTCACGCTGGCCTTGCGAAGAATTTTCTTGGGCCTGCCGTGCCAGCCCGCCCACTTGCGAGGCCTGCGCACTGACCTGCTCGGAGTTGCCGGCCAGCGACTGCGACGAGGCGGCCGCCTGCTGTCCGCTGACGGCCAGCATCGCCATCGCTTCGCTGATGCTTTTGGCTTGCCAGGACAACTCGGCCAGCGTGGTCGAGTTGCGCTCGACCACCTCGGTCATGGCCTGCACCGAGGCCTGCAAGCGCGTGCTGCCGCGCTGCATGTCGTCGACCATGGCCACCATGTCGGGGTGCTGGCGCCACACCCCGGGCAAGCGCTCAAAGGCCTGCTGCGGGGCCTTGCCCTGCACATGCACCTCGCGCATGGCCTCGCGCAATGCGGCCATGAAGCCCTGAACCTGGTCCGCTGCGGCGGCGATCTCGGCCGCCAGCTGCGCCACATCAGCAGACAAGTTGACGGGCAAGCCGGCCGACAAAGGCCTGCTCGGACGCCCATCGCCCAGGGCTTTGGCCATCGCCTGCAAAGGCGTCCAGGCCTGGGCTTGCGCTTGCCAGCCTTGCGTCAAGGCTTGCAAGCCCTGGTCGATCTCAGGCACACCTGAGCGCATCTCGGCGTGCGCCGCGCCGCTGGCCCCCTCGCGAAACATTTGCTGGTAATGGCGCAGCCCCTGCCAAAAAGGCCGGTTGGCCCAAGACAGCGCCAGCCACGCCAGCAGCGCCGACAGACTGGCCGCCAGCCCCACGGCAGGCCACAGCAGCGCACTGTCCAACCCCACATACGTGTGCAGGCCCCAAACCAGGGCACCCACCCAAAGAAACTGACCCAGCACCAAACTGGCCCAGCGAAGCCGAAGTGATTTCAATTGCAGCTCACTTGGTAAAAAGGATCAAGTCTTGGGCAGGGTCACGCCGACCTGCCCCTGGTATTTGCCGCCCCGGTCCTTGTAGCTGGTTTCGCAAACTTCGTCGCTCTCCAGGAACAGCACTTGCGCACAGCCCTCACCCGCATAAATCTTGGCAGGCAGCGGCGTGGTGTTGCTGAATTCAAGCGTCACATAGCCTTCCCATTCGGGCTCAAATGGCGTCACATTCACGATGATGCCGCAGCGGGCATAGGTGCTTTTGCCCAGGCAAATGGTGAGCACATTGCGTGGAATACGGAAGTACTCCACCGTGCGCGCCAGCGCAAAACTGTTGGGCGGGATGATGCAGACATCGCCTTCGATGTCCACAAAGCTGCGTTCATCGAAATTCTTGGGGTCCACCACCGTGCTGTAGATGTTGGTGAACACCTTGAACTCGGGCGCACAACGGATGTCGTAGCCATAACTGCTGGTGCCGTAGCTCACGATTTTCTGGCCTGCGGCATTCTGGCGAATCTGGCCGGGCTCGAACGGCTCGATCATGCCGTGCTGCTCGGCCATGCGGCGGATCCATTTGTCGCTCTTGATGCTCATCGTGCGTCCTTTGGTGTTTGGCTCGATTTTAGTAGGGGTCCAAACGTGTCCGCCGGCCCCCACATGTCAAGGCACAAGAGATCAGCGCGAGATCTTGCCCGCCACGCCTTGCACCAGGTAATTCATGCCCAAGATCTGGGCGTCGCTCAGACTTTGACCCGCAGGCAAAACCACTTTGCCCTCGTTGTCGGTGATCGGACCGGCAAAGGGCAGCAACTTGCCCGAGCCCACCAGCTTTTGCTTGGCCAACACTTCGTCCTGAACCTTCTTGGGCACTTTGGGGCCAAAGTCGCCGACGCGGATCATGCCGTCCTTGACGCCACCCCAAACGCTGCCCGAAGTCCAGCTGCCATTCATGGCCGCCTTGACGCGGGCGGTGTAGTAGTCGCCCCACTGGTGGGTGACGGCAATGATCTGCGCATCCGGGCCGATTTTGCGCATGTCCGAGTGGTAGGCCACCGCCATCTTGCCGCGCTCTTGTGCCGCCGCCATCACCGCCGTCGAGCCGGTGTGGAACGCGATCACGTCCACATCCTGGTTGAACAAGGCCATGGCCGCCTCACGTTCTTTGGGTGGATCAAACCAGGCATTCAGCCAGACCACTTTCACGGTGGCGCGGGGATTGACCGAGCGCATGCCCTGCGTGAAGGCGTTGATGCCTTGCAGCACTTCCGGAATAGGGAACCCGGCCACATAGCCAGCCACATGGGTTTTCGTCATGTGGCCTGCGGCGATGCCCGCCAGGTAACGGCCTTCGTAATAGCGTGCATTCGAGGCCGCAACGTTGGGCGCCGTTTTGAAACCGGTGACCGACTCGAACTTCACATTCGGAAAGTCCTTGGCCACCTTGAGCGTGGGCTCCATGTAGCCAAAGCTGGGGGTGAAGATGATCTGGTTGCCTTGCTGTGCCAAGTCGCGGATCACACGTTCGGCATCTGCGCCCTCGGGCACATCGGCCACAAACGTGGTCTTGACCTGATCGCCCAAGGCCTTGTCGACGGCCTTGCGGCCCTCGTCATGCTGTTTGGTCCAACCTGCCTCGGTGATGGGCGAGACATAGACAAAAGCAGCCTTCAACGGCTCAGCAGATTTAGCAGGAGATTGCGCCTGAACGGCGGGAAGAAAAAAACAGGCGGCCACCAGCGTGGCTGCGAGGTTTTTGTACATGGTAGTCCTCTACATGGCCCCGGGATTGAACAAAGCAAAGCCCGCCGGGGCAGCGGGCTTTGCTTGATTTTACCCTTGCGTGCGGACATTCCCTCTTGACGCCTGTGAAGACAAACTCCAACCTATCAAAATCACAACCCGTGTTCCCCCGCAACCCAACTCAACCTGTGACCATTCAACACGCCATGAAACGCATTGCCCTGGGTGGCATGCGCCACGAAACCAATACCTTTGCACCCAGCAAGGCCGACTACGCGGCCTTTTCCAGCGCTGGCGCCGAACCCAGCCCACTCGAAGGCCAGGCCCTGCTGCACACCTTGCAAGGGGCCAACATTGCGCTGCAAGGCGCCATCGACACGTTGCGCGCCCAAGGGCACACGCTGCTCCCCTTGGTCTGGGCCTCGGCCACCCCGTCCGCCCATGTCACCGAAGATGCCTTTGAACGCATCGTCGGCCGGCTTTTGCAATTGCTCGCCGAGGCGGGGCCGCTGGACGGGGTCTATCTGGACCTGCACGGGGCCATGGTGACCGAACACCTGGATGACGGTGAGGGCGAAATTTTGCGCCGCGTACGTGCGTGCATCGGCCCCGATGTCCCGCTGGTGGCCAGTCTGGACTCGCATGCCAACGTCACGCGGCAAATGGTCGAACACGCCGATGCGCTGTGCATTTTTCGCACTTACCCCCATGTGGACATGGCCGCCACCGGCGCGCGCGCAGCCGGACTGCTGCTGCACATGCTGAACAGCGGTCGCCGCCTGCACAAGGCCTACCGCAGCTTCGACTACCTGGTCCCCCTCACCGCGCAATGCACCCTGATCGAGCCCGCCCAGGGCCTGTACCAACAATTGCGCCAGTTGCAGGCCCAAAGCGGCGTCTCACTTGACTTCGCCACCGGTTTTCCGCTGGCCGATCTGGCCGAATGCGGCATGAGCCTGGTGGCCTATGGCGACGATGCACAGGCCTCGCACGCGGCCCTGCAAACCATGGGCGAGGCGATCGCCAACGCCGAGCGCGCCTTTGACAGCCCCTTGCTCAGCCCCGATGAAGCCATCACGCGTGCCATGGCCATCGGGCGGCCGGGCGCACCCGTGGTGTTGGCCGACACCCAGGACAACCCCGGCATTGGCGGCAACGGTGACACCACAGGCATGCTCGAAGCCTTGCTGCGACTGCGTCCGCCCAACGCCGTTCTGGGCCTGTTGACCGATCCGGCCAGCGCCGCCCAGGCGCACGCATTGGGGCTGGGTGCCCGTGCCGAATTTTCATTGGGTGCCATCTCTGGTCTGCCGGGTCACCACCCCGTCAAAGCCCGCTTCGAGGTCGAGCAGCTGGGCGACGGACAGCTGACGTGCAGCGGCCCGATGTTTGGCGGCCTGGCCTTGAAACTCGGCCCCATGGCCTGCCTGCGCGACATCGACAGCGGCGTGCGTGTGGTGCTGAGCAGCCGCAAATTTCAAGGGGCCGATCAGGCCCTGTTTCGCCATGTCGGCATTGAGCCCATCGAACAAGCCCTGCTGGTACTCAAAAGCTCGGTGCATTTCCGTGCCGACTTCCAGCCGTTGGCCCAGGCGGTCTGGGTCGTCAAGGCACCCGGCCCAGCGACCGAAGACCCCACCGAGCTGCCATGGCGCAAGCTGCGCCATGGCGTTCGGTTGCGCCCCCTGGGGCCCACGCACCCCATCGGCTCTGCCTGAGACAGCAACGCCTGTCAGTCCTGCTCGCTAAAGCTCTGAAAGCATTGCTTGAGTTGGTGCATGAAGTGGTGTTTTTGTTCTTCGCTGGCAAAGCTCGCTTCGATGCTGTTGGCGGCCAACTTGTAGGCCTGCTGTGCGTTCAGGTGCAGGGCGGCAAAGGTCTGCAGGAAGTTGTCGTTCAGGTAGCCGCCAAAGTAAGCCGGGTCGTCCGAATTGAGGGTCACGCACAAGCCCGCGTCCAGCATCTGCCCCAGGGTGTGCTCGGCCAGGCTTTTGAATACGCACAGCTTGAGGTTGGACAGCGGGCACACCGTGAGCGGCACTTGGCTTGCGGCCAGGTGTTTCATCAAGTCCGCATCGTGGATGGCTTGCACGCCATGGTCGATGCGCTCGACCTGCAAGTCCTTGAGCGCGCTCCAGATGTAGGCCGGCGGTCCCTCCTCGCCCGCGTGGGCCACCACGTGCAGGCCCAGCCCACGGGCGCGGGCAAAAACGCGGCTGAACTTTTCCGGTGGGTGCCCCACTTCGCTCGAATCAAGCCCCACACCGATGAAACGGTCACGCCAATGCAAGGCAGCCTCCAAGGTGGCCAGTGCATCCTCTTCGGACAGGTGCCGTAAAAAGCACAGGATCAAGTCGGCGCTGATGCCCAGTTGCGCCTGCGCATCGTGGCAAGCGCGGCTCAAGCCTTCGATGACGGCGGCCATGGGCACGCCCCGGGCGGTGTGGGTCTGCGGGTCAAAGAACAACTCGGCCCGCACCACATGGTCGGCCTTGGCTTTCAGAAAATACGCCCAGGCCATGTCGTAAAAATCCTGCTCGTGCAGCAGCACGCTGGCGCCGGCGTAATACAGGTCCAGAAAACTTTGCAAATTGGAGAAGGCGTAGGCGCTGCGCAGTGCCGCCACATCGGCATAGGGCAAAGCCACGCCATTGCGTTGGGCCAGGGCAAAGATCAGCTCAGGCTCCAGCGAGCCTTCGATGTGGATATGCAGTTCGGCCTTGGGCATGATCCGCAGCAATTCGGGCAAGCGGTGGGATGCAATGGCATGGACTTTGAACATCAAGAACTCCGGGCGTTGGACAGCACCATATTACTTTGAAAGTCGCCCTGACTGAGCGCAGAGATAGCCGGCCTCGTTGTGACTGAAGGGTTCTTGGCCAGCAAGAAGCCCTAGACAAAGTCAATACAGTTCTTGATCTTGAATCACGAGTCTCTTGCTGCATAGCAAAGTCACCCCTATCGAAAGCCAAGGGCCTCTGCGACTGACGCCGGATGTGGCAAGAGCTTCTGGCGCGAGTCGTTTCAGTTCAATGCTTTCAATCGCTGTGCTGCTGTTGAAATTTCCTGCACCAGCGTTTGCATCTGTCGTTCTATGGTGGTTTGTTCTCGAATCGCAAAAACACTTTGCCCTGCTGCCTCGTAGACCAGGCGTGGGTCATCGTGTTCATGGATGGAAGCAAAAACATCACCGGTCAATGCCTGCTGCATGGGCATGGCCAGAGGCTCGGGAGCACCTGCTTCGGTCCAGGCATCAATCCAATCGCTGCGCACGACGCGGCAGGGTTTGCCGCTGTGGGCACGGCTGATGACGGTGTCTTCGCTCCCTGCCGCAATCAGCCTGGCCATCAGGGCCGGGGGCGTGTGGTTTTCGCGCGCGGCCATCCACAGCGTACCCAGCCAGCCGCCTTGCGCCCCCATGCCGATGGCGCCGGCGATTTGCGCGCCGTTGCCAATGCCTCCGGCGGCCAGCACAGGCACATCACCCGCAATGGCCACGATCTGTGGCACCAGTGAAAAAGTGCCCACGCTGCCCGTATGTCCGCCTGCGTCGTATCCTTGTGCAACCAAGACATCCACGCCCATTGCCAGCGCTTTTTGCGCATGGCGAATTGAGCCCACCAGAGAGAAAGTGGTTTTACCTCGCGCACGGGCGCGCTCAATCAAATCGGCGCGCAAGCCAATGGCCGTGGCCACCCCCGTGGCGTTGGAATTGAGCACCTGTTCTATTTGCATTTCGAACAGGTCTTCGGATCGAACTTGGGTGGTAAAAAAGCTCGGTTTTTGTGGCGGCAACACGTTGAACCGATCTCGCAAAGCCTGAACGAAATCCACGTGCGCGCTGGGCAACGCGGCGCGCAGGGCATCGATATTCCCGGTGCGAGGTACGGCAGCGGGCAGCATCAGGTCCACCCCATACGGGCGGCCCTGCATGCGGGTGTCCACCTCATGCAGGATGTGCGGTATCTCTTGCGGCATCTCGCGCGCCAGACCCAGTACGGGGTAGCCACCAGCGCGGGCAATCTCGACCACCACATCGACTGAATGAGAAAAACCAAAGATGGGGTGAGCGATACCCAGCCGATCACAAACAGGCGTGCGCAATGTCAGAGTCATATTGTTATTGAGGCGTGATGCCTGCCTGTTGGATCACGCGGGACCATTTGCTGTGCTCAGCCGCCACAAAGGCATCAAACTGGGCCGGTGTTTGTGGGGCTATCTCCATGCCCAAGCCTTCAAATTTGGCTTTCACCTCGGGTGACTTCAGAATCTCAGCAATGTCCGATGACAGCTTGTGGATGACCGCATCGGGCGTCTTGGCGGGTGCAACAAAGCCAAACCAGGTGCCGACTTCGTAGCCTGTCAGATTGGCTGATTCAGCCACAGTGGGCAGGTCTGGCAGCGCAGAGGAGCGGCGTGCGGTGGTGACCGCCAGTGCACGCAGTTTGCCGGTTTTGATGTGCTGCGCCGCAATGGCTGCGGTCAAGGGCATCATGGTGACCCGCCCGCCAAGCAAATCGTTCATGGCATCGGGTTGCCCCTTGTAGGGCACATGGGTCAACTTCAACCCCGCCATTTGTGCGAACAATTCACCAGCCAGGTGGTTGGACGTGCCTGCACCGGCGGTTGCATAGGTCACTTCTCCTGGCTTGGCCTTGGCGAGCGCCACAAGTTCGTGCATGGTTTTCACGGGGACATCTGGGTGCACCACGATCACGTTGGAAATGCTGCCTAAGCCCATCACCGCGCGGAAGTCCGTGACCGGGTTCCAGGCCACGCCTTTGATCAGGCTGGGTACCACGGCGTGTCCGGGACTCACGCACAGCAGTGTGTAGCCGTCTGCTGGCGACTTGGCCACAAAGTCGGTGCCAATCGAGCCCCCCGCGCCAACCTTGTTCTCCACCACGAATGGCTGCTTGTATTTGGCGGCCAGACGTTCACTGACCAGGCGCGCAATCGAGTCCACCACGCCCCCGGCCGTGAAAGGCACGACCACCTTGACCGCACGACTGGGGTAGCCATTGGATTGGGCCAGCACGGCGGCGGGGACGAGGGTACTGGCCAGCAAAGCCAAATGGGTGAAGGTGCGGCGGTGCATCAGGGTCATGGTTTGTCTCCGGTTGAGTGTGTGTGAACTTGGGGCGTGAAAAAATGCGGTACAGGTGCGGGGCGACCGTCGACCCAGGCCGTTTGGTGCAGCGGGTGAGCGCGGCTTTGCGCAAGGCTTAAAACGGGCGTGACGCAAGCGTCGAGCGTCTCAAAATGCTGGGCCCAATGGGCCTGGCTGTGGGCGATGAAGCTGCGTTGCAGGCAGCCGGTCAGCTCGGGCCAGCGGCTGGCATCGTTGCGTGAAGGAACGGTGGCGGGGTCAAGACCCAAGCCGGACAGCAGTTGCAGGTAAAAGCGCTCTTCGATGGCGCCCACCGCCATGTGGCGGCCATCGGATGTCATGTAGCAGCGGTACCAAGGGACGCCACCGTCGATCACATTCGAGGCGGGTGCATCGTTCCACGCCCCTGCCCCCAGCCGTGCAAACACCGCGCTCATCAGGTGCAAACTGCCAGCGGTCATGGCCGTGTCCACCACACAGCCAAGCTTGTTTTGCGCGCGGGCGTGCAGCGCGGCACCGATACCGGCTGCTGCGTACAGCGCACCTGCGGCCAAATCGCCCACCAAGTTCAGTGGCAACACGTCTGTTCCGCAAGCATGCAAGGCACCCGCCATGGCGATGTAGTTGATGTCATGCCCCGCGCGCTGTGCCCAGGGGCCGTGGCGCTCCCAGCCCACGATACGGGCGTAGACCAAACCGGGTGAACGCGCGTGGCAGTCAGCTGGGCCCAGGCCCAGGCGTTCCATCACACCCGGTCGAAAGCCTTCCAGCAGCACATCAGCGTCGGCAATCGCCTCCAGGGCCGCGGCTCGGTCAGACGGATTTCTCAGATCAAGTACCAACATGTCGCGTTGCCAGTGGCCGATGTCGGCTTCGGCCACGATGGGCACGCCCAATGGCGCTGCGTTCGGGTTTTGAATGCGCAGCACCTGTGCGCCTTGTTGTGCCAGCCACCAAGCGCAAAATGGCACGCCACCCACGGTGGCAAACTCCACCACACGCAGGTGGGCGTAGGGCTTCATGCGTTTGCACCTTGAGTCTGCGCCTGCCACTGCGCCACCGTGCGTTTGGCGATGTTGACCAGGTGTATTTGGCTGGTGCCCTCATAAAGGCGAAACAGCCGCACGTCGCGGTAAAAGCGCTCGGCCACGTTGTCGGCAATGTAGCCGCCGCCGCCAAATATTTGCACGGCGTTATCGGCCACGCGCCCGCACATCTCAGACGCAAACAACTTGCACATGGACGCTTCCATCGTCACGTCAAGACCCTCGTCGCGTTTGCGCGCAGTCTCTAGAACCAGGGCGCGTGCCGCATGCACATCGGTGTTGCTTTGGGCAATCATTTGTTGCACCAGCTGGAAGTCTGCCACCGGCTTGCCAAATTGTTGCCGTGTGGTGGAACGGCGTACCATTTCTTCCACCAAGCGGATGGCTGGGCCCACGCACAGCCCGGCCAAATTGATGCGCTGCTTGTTCAGCGCGCGCATGGCGGTGCGAAAGCCTTGGCCCAGGTTGTCTTCGCCACCCACGATGGCGCTGGCAGGGACGCGGCAATCTTCCAGCACCACTTCGCCAACCGGCGAGCCGTGCTGGCCCAACTTGCGGTATGCCGCAGGCGTGGACAGGCCGGGGGTGCCGCGCTCCACCAAAAAGGCCGTGATGCCCGCTGCCCCCTTGCCTTGCGGGGCGGTGCGCGCAAACACGGTGAACAATCCGGCGATGGGTGCGTTGGTGATGTAGCACTTGCGCCCGGTGATGCGCCAGTCGTCGCCGTCACGCACGGCCACGGTCTGGAGCGCCGTGGCGTCAGAGCCCGCTTCGGGTTCGGTCAAGGCAAAGCAGCCCGTCAGCGCACCGCTGGCCAGCAGAGGCAGCCACTTCGCACGCTGTTCTGGCGTGCCATCCACCACCAAGGATTCAGAGGCAATGCCGGTGTTGCCGCCAAAGCGGGCCCGAAAGGTGGTCGCCCCTTGTGACACCTCGATGTTGACGCGTGCCAACTCCTCTGTGGTCAGGCCCGCACCGCCATAGGCTTCGGGAATGCTGTGCCCAAACAGACCCAGTTCACGCATGCGATTGACCAGCGCTTCGGGTATTTCATCGCTTTGATCGATGGCTTCTTCCAGCGGAATGCATTCCTCGCGGATAAAGCGGCGCACTTGCGCAATCAACTGTTCAAACTGAGTGGGGTTTCGGATCATGGTGTGGGTGAGGACTCTGAAAAAACAATGGGTTCAATGAATACCGCAGGCCACTTCGATTTGCCGGATGGCATCCATCAGGCGTGGCGCAACGTCGCGTTCGAGGGTGTCGTTTCTGTTGCGGTAGGCGGACAGCGTGCAATTGAGTGCCATGGGCTCCTCGCGCGGGGGCACGCGAATGGGTGCAGCCACGGCATGCACCTCTTTGCGCCAGTCGCCGCGCGAGTGGCAGAAACCGCGTGCGGTGAAGTTTTTTTTGTCGGCGTCCAGAATCGGCTTGTCCAGCGCGAAGCGAAGGGGATCTTCCAGCTTGAGGCGGTTCAAGATCGCGTTGCGTTCGGCCATGGGTGCTGACAACACCAGCGCGCGACCGATGGATGTCGACAGCAGTGGTCTGGTGCTGCCGATGTCGGGTTGGTAGATGTTGCCTGGATCAACACGGCAGGTGTCAACGTACACGACGTTGGTGCGGTCCCGCATGCCAAGGTTGACGGTGCAGCCGGTCTCGCGCGCCACTTGTTCCATGAAGGGCCTGGCCAACTGGCGCAAGCGCATATTGGCCAACAGCGGGTAACCCAGCGACAGCACACCCGAGCCCAGACGGTACTTTTGCAGACCTTCTACACGGCTGAGGTAGCCCAACAGCGTGAGCGTGTAAGTCAGGCGCGAAACGGTGGGCTTGGGCAGCCCCGTGCGGTCCGAAATTTCTCGGTTGCCCAGCACGGGATCCATGGCCGTGAAAGCGCGCAGCACCTCCATGCCACGCGCCAGGTTCATGGAGAACTGGCGGTCGGTCGTGAGGTCATGAGGATTGACCAGTCCGGGCAATGCGATGGCTTGCATGGGGCGTTGGCTGAGGGGTGTAGCGGCTGTGATGGGGGTGTTGCTTTTTTTCATGATCGGTTGGCGCGTATGGGGTGTCAACGTTTGACGGCAAGGCGTTTCGCTGTTCGAAACGCCAATTGTCCTGCGCAGCGTACTCTGGCAAAACCTTGAAATGACAAACCCAATTTCAAAAAGTGCGCCGCCCGGCGCGTCAAAAGGCGCGCTGTCCGGCGTGCGAATCCTGGACATGGCCACGGTGTTGGCCGCCCCTTTTGGTGCCACCTTGTGCGCTGACCTGGGGGCCGATGTCGTCAAGCTGGAGTTGCCCGATGGCAGTGATCCCCTGCGTGGTCTGCAGCCGGTCAAGGACGGTGTGGGGCTGTGGTTCAAAGTGGCCAACCGCGGCAAGCGAGGCCTTTCTCTGGATGTGCGCAAGCCGCGCGGGAGAGAACTGTTTTTGAAGATGTTGGCGGACTTTGACGTGCTGGTTGAAAACTTCAGAACGGGCACGATGGACCGCTGGGGACTGGACGCGCCCACCTTGCTGGCCGCCAACCCGCGTTTGGTCATCCTCAGGTTGACAGGCTTTGGCCAGACAGGCCCGTACAGCGCCCGCCCTGGCTTTGCGCGCATTTTTGAAGCCATGAGCGGATTGACCAACCTGACCGGTGAAGACGGAGGCACGCCTTTGCACATGAATTTCCCGATGGGCGACGCCGTCGCGGGGGTGTTTGCGGCGTTTTCCATTGCGGCCGAAATTGCGCGGCTGCGCGGCGACCCGCACGCACAGGGCTGTGAGGTCGATCTTTCGGCCACCGAGGCCTTGTTTCGTTTGCTGGACCCACTGGCCGTTGAGCACGAACAACTGGGCGTGGTGCGTCGACCCGCAGGCAATCTTGCCAGTTACACCGCACCATCGAATATGTACATGAGCCGAGAGCGGGTATTTTTCTCGCTGGTGGCCTCATCCAACCCAATCTTTACCCGCTTGGCCCATGCGGTGGGGCGCCCCGAGTGGGCGAGCGATCCGCGCTTTGCCACCAACCCCGCGCGCGTGGCCAACCTGACGGCGTTGGATGCCCTGTTGACGGCTTGGTTCGTGGCCCGCTCATGGCGCGAGATCGAAACCACACTGGAGGCGCAAGGCATCCCCTTCAGCAAGGTGTATTCGATTGAGGACATTGAGCGCGATCCGCAGTTCATCGCGCGCAATGCCATCGTGCGTTTGCCAGATGCGCTTTACGGAAGTCTGCCCGCACCCTGCATCGTGCCACGGGTGCCTGGTCGAGACATGGCAGTTCCCCGCACCGGACCAGAGACAGGAGAGCACAACGCCGAGTTGCTGGCCGCCTATGGCGTGGACGACGCCGCATTGGCGGGCTTGCGTGCCGAAGGTGTGGTTTGAGGGAAAGTCCTCACTCAATAATCCGTTAACGGACCTTCGCGCAGACATGGGTTGCGTTCTGCCACAGCCGCGCGGCGCGCAAGGTCCCGGCCAATCACGGTCTTGTGGACTTCGCTGGCACCTTCCCCGATCTGGTTGAGCTTGGCATCCCGGAAAAAACGCTCCAACGGAAAGTCCTGCAGATAGCCACGCCCACCCGTGAGCTGCAAGGCATCGGTCACCACCTTCATACACAGGTCCGTGGCATGCAGCTTGGCCATGGAGGCAAAGGTGGCCGTGTCCGCAGCGCCATGGTCGTATTTTTGGGCTGCCATGTTGAGGAGCGCGCGCGATGCCTCGATCTGCGTGACCATGTCGGCCAGCATCCATTGCACGCCCTGCTGTGCACTCAGTGGCTTGCCAAAGGTGTTGCGCTCACAGGCGTAGGCGGCGGCAATTTCAACGGCGCCAATGGCACGTCCCAGCGCCATGGCCGCGTGCCCGATGCGCGCACGAAGCAAGGCATCCTGAGCCAAAGAAAAACCATCGCCTTCTTCGCCCAGGCGGTGTGTGACGGGTATACGAACATCGCTGAATGTCAAGGATGAAATCGGCACCCCAAACCAACCCAGCTTGCCGACCTCTGCGCTGATGTGTACGCCGGGCGCGTCTCTTGGCACCAGCAAACCGATGAATTTCTCTCCTTGATCCAACCGTGCAATGACCATGAGCCAGTCCGCAGTCGTCGCCCGCGTGATGAATTTTTTGCTGCCGTTCAGGACGTAGTGATCCCCCTCTCGCCGTGCCACGCTGGACAGACTGCGGACGTCGGATCCCGCACCGGATTCCGTCAAAGCAAACGCCGTTTGGATCTCGCCCGTACAAAGCCGTGGCAGCAACTGCGCGCGCAAAGCAGGTGATGCCCCCGCGACCACTGCACGTGCTGAAAGGTCCGTCCCTGTGATCATGGATGCCGATGTGCTGCAGACCCGGCCAAGTTCTTCGATGATGCGGATGCGCAGCACTTGCCGGGCATCGGTGCCGCCGTATTCACGCGGGAAGGCCGTGGCCACGACCCCTTCACGGCAGAGGGTTCGAAAGGTCTCCCACGCAAAAACGTCTTGCTTTGCCACCGCAGCAGCTTGGGGTCCTATCACGTCGCGACACAGCGTGCGCACCTTGTGCACCATGGCTTGCTCGTCATGGTTCAAGGCGAGCAGCAGGTGGTCTGAGAAGAGTCTTTGGGTCATGGGCAGCATCTTGGCATTGCTGCGCATAAAGTCGAGTACGCATTTCAATAGGCGAACCACTGCTTGCGGGTCAGTGGTGGCGTGGACTTTGAACCTCAGCAAACACCAAAAGTGATGCCCGATCTTTGCAGATAGCGCCGATAACTGGAAGACATTTTGTCAACCACCGTGTGCAGCTCCGCGCGCAAGTTCAGCGGCAGGGTCTTGGGTTGTTGCGACTCCAGCACCGGCTGGTCTTGCGTGAAGATGGTGTGTTGGAACGCTTGCAGCTGGGCGTCTGGCGTTTCAAAGTCGGCCACCGCCAGTCGGAACCACACGCGACTGGACTCGGGCGTGACCGGGCAGATGAACAAGCCTATCGACTCGCGCCAGCCGTCCACCGCCGTGCTGCCGGCTTCGGGCACCTTGGCCAACACGGCGGCATAAGGCGCCGTCACCTCGTAGGTGTACTCCACCTGGGCGGGTGCAATGGAGTGCAGATTAGAGCGGGGCTGCCATGCCTGGCAACCGGTCGCCAGCAAGCCTGTGGGCGTCTCTTGCACCTGGTAATCGGGCACGCCTGTGGCCTCTCGCGTGCCCAGCCAGCCCTCATGCACAAACCCGAAGTGGGCCATGTCCAGAAAATTTTCAATGATGCGCGGGGCACTGGTCGCGACGTCATAGGGGCCGCAATTGACCATGCGCAAGGACGCCATCGACGCGCCACCGAATGCAGGCAGCTGCGCATCGTCGGCGCTCGGCGCCAGCTGCACCCAAACCAGGCCGTGCGCCTCTTGCACCCTGTACGCCTTCACGCAATGGGTCGCAGGTGGCACGAACTGCGCCAATGCAGGCACATGCTGGCACTGGCCCTGGCCGTCAAACTGCCAGCCGTGGTAGGGGCACTCCAGACGGTCGTTGACCACTTTACCCAATGAAAATTGGGCCCCACGGTGCGGACAGCGGTCTGGCCAGGCATGTGCCACGCCGTCGGCGCTGCGCCACAGCACCAGCGGCTGGGCCAGCAAGGTCACGGCAACGGGTGCACTGAGCACGTAGTCGGTCAAAGCCACGGGGTGCCAAAGAGAGGCTTCACGCATTTTCATTCCTATAAAAAAAGCTGCCCGAAGGCAGCTTCAGGCTGGTAGCTTGACGCCACCAGCAGCACGGTTGCCCAGGGCTTATTTGCCGCTCGGCACTTTGCCGTCCACGCCCTTGACGTAGAAGTTGACCCCGCTCAGGAACTTGTCGTCCGCCACAGCGTCTTTGGCCAAAATTTCCTTGCCGTCTTGACCCATGATCGGGCCTTTCCAGATCACGAAGCTGCCGTCTTTCAGACCGGCTTTGACTTCGTCCAGCTTTTTCTTGGCGTCTTCAGGCACGTCAGCAGCGACCGACACGAAGTCGATTGCACCTTCCTTGACGCCCCACCAAGAACCAGTGCCACCAGTCCACTTGCCCTCGAGCACTTCGCGCACGGACTTGATGTAGGAAGGACCCCAGTTGATCACGGCCGAGCCCAGGTGGGCCTTGGGGCCGTAAGCGGTCATGTCGCTGTCCCAGCCAAAGGCGCGCTTGCCCTTGGCTTCGGCGGTCTTGAGCACGGCTGGCGAGTCGGTGTTTTGCATCAGCACATCAGCACCGCCGTTGATCAAGGAGGTCGCGGCTTCGGTTTCTTTGGGCGGGTTGAACCATTCGTTCACCCACACCACCTTGGTCTTGACCTTGGGGTTGACCGACTGTGCGCCCAGCGTGAAGGAGTTGATGTTGCGGATCACTTCAGGAATTGGGATCGAGGCCACCACGCCCAGGGTGTTGGACTTGGTCATCTTGCCCGCGATCACGCCGGCCATGTAAGCGCCTTCGTAGGTGCGGCTGTCGTAGGTGCGCATGTTTTCGGCTTGCTTGTAGCCGGTGGCGTGCTCGAACTTCACGTCCTTGAGGTCAGCAGCCACTTTGAGCATGGGCTCCATGTAACCGAAGGTGGTGCCGAAGATGATCTTGTTGCCCTGGCCGGCCAGATCGCGGATCACGCGCTCGGCGTCGGCGCTCTCGGGCACGTTCTCGACAAAACTGGTGACGATCTTGTCACCGAACTCTTTTTCCAAGGCCTTGCGCGCGTTGTCGTGGGCAAAGGTCCAACCGCCATCGCCGACCGGGCCGACGTAGGCAAAGGCGACCTTCAGAGGCTCGGCCTTGGCCGGCGCTGCGGCGGGGGCCTCGGCTTTGGGCGCCTCTTCTTTTTTACCGCAACCCACGAGCGCAGCAGCCGCCACAGCCGTCAGGGCGACCATCTTGATGACGGAGCGCTTAGAAAAGTCTGTCATGTCAGTTCCTTTATTGGACAAAGTTACAGGGGTGAAAAAAAACCATTATGAACCCGGATGGAAGGGTTTTCCGAGCGATGCCGGCATGTTCACACGAATCCAGGCCGGATTGCGCGAGATCAGCGCCAGCACCACGATGGTGGCCAGGTAGGGCAGTGCTGTGAGCATCTGGCTGGGGACATCCACCCCCGCGCCTTGCAAGTGAAACTGCAGCATGGTCACGCCGCCAAACAGATACGCCCCCAGCAACACACGCGCCGGGCGCCAGGTGGCAAAGGTGGTCAGGGCCAGCGCGATCCAGCCCTTGCCGGCCACCATGCCCTCGACCCACAGCGGGGTATAGACCACCGAGATGTAGGCGCCCGACAAACCGCACAGCGCGCCGCCCACCACCACGGCGGCCAAGCGGATGCGGCGCACCGGGTAACCCAGCGCATGCGCCGAATCGGGCGATTCACCCACCGCGCGCAGCACCAGGCCCGCGCGGCTTTTGTAGAGGAACCAGATCAGTGCGCCACACATCGCCACCGTCAGGTAGACCATGGGATGGTGCTCAAACAGGGCCGGCCCCACGAGCGGAATGTCGGCCAGACCGGGAATGGCAAAGTGCCCCCGCTCGGGCAGTTTTTCCTGCACATAGTTGATGCCGGCAAAAGCCGAGAAGCCCGCGCCAAACAGGCTCAGCGCCAGCCCCGTGGCGTACTGGTTGGTGCCCAGCCAGATCACCAGCACGCCAAAGATGGCGGCCAGCAAGGCGCCTGCGCCCATGCCGGCGGCAAAGCCCAACAGGTCGCTGCCGGTGTGCACCACGGTGGCAAAACCGGCGACGGCCGCACACAGCATCATGCCCTCGGCGCCCAGGTTCAGCACCCCGGCTTTTTCGTTGATGAGCAAGCCCAGCGAAGCCAGCGCCAGCACGGTGCCCGCGTTCAGCGTGGCCGCAATCAGCAATGCGTAAGCGTCCATCACACAGCCCCTTGACGCGCCTGGGTAGAGCCCCAGCGCACGCGGTAATTGACCAAGGTGTCACAGGCCAGCAATGCAAACAGCAGCAGGCCCTGGAACACCCCGGTGATCGATTTGGGCAGGCCCAAGCGCGACTGCGCGAGTTCACCGCCGATGTAGAACATGCTCATCAGCACCGCCGACAGCACCATGCCAAAGGGGTGCAGACGCCCCACAAAGGCGACGATGATGGCGGCAAAGCCGTAACCCGCCGGCACATAGGGCGTGAGCTGGCCAATGGGGCCGGCCACCTCCAGGCCACCGGCCAGGCCGGCTGCGCCGCCCGAGACCAGCAAGGCCGTCCACAAAGCCCGGCGCGAAGAAAAGCCCGCGTAGCGCGCCGCATCGGGCGCCAGGCCGCCCACCTGCTGGGCAAAGCCCGCACGCGTGCGAAACAGGAACACCCACACGCCGGCCGCGGCCAGCAGCGCCAGCGGCAGGCCCAGGCTCACGCGCGAGCCACTCAGCAGGCGCGGCACCAGGGTCACGGCCTCGAAGGTCTTGGTCTGCGGAAAGTTGTAGCCGGCCGGGTCTTTCCAGGGCCCATAGACAAGGTAACCCAGCAGCATGGTGGCCACATAGACCAGCATCAGGCTGACCAGGATTTCACTCGCATGGAAACGGTCACGCAGCCAGGCCACCACGCCCGCCCACAGCATGCCGCCGAGCATGCCGGCCAGCAGCACCGCCACCACAATCCAGCGCCCCGTGTCCTTACCCGCCAGCAGTGCCACACCACCGGCGCAGATCGCGCCCAAAATGAATTGCCCCTCGGCACCGATGTTCCAGACGTTGGAGCGGAAACACACCGCCAGACCCAGCGCAATCAAGAGCAGCGGCGTGGCCTTGACCATCAACTCGCCCAAGGCATAGCCCGACTTCAGGGGTTCCCAGAAAAACATCTGCAGACCACGCCAGGGGTCTTTGCCCAGCGCCGCAAACAAGAGCACGCCAACCACCACCGTGATCAGCAAAGCCAACAGGGGCGAGCCCCAGGTCCAGGCGCGCGAGGTCTGCGCTCGGGGTTCAAGCCGCAACATGGTCGTCCTCCTTGGCTGACACAGCCCACAGCCCACTCATCCATTCACCAATGCGCGCCACCGTGGCGTCGGCGCGCGCCATGGAGGGCGACAGACGCCCCTTGGCGATCACATGCAATCGGTCTGAAATTTCAAACAATTCTTCCAACTCCTCGCTCACCACCAGCACCGCGCAACCGGCATCGCGCAGCGCCAGGATCTCGCTGCGGATCTGCGCTGCCGCGCCCACGTCCACGCCCCAGGTTGGTTGCGAAACAATGAACAACGTGGGCTGGGCGCTGATCTCGCGGCCGACTATGAACTTTTGCAAATTGCCGCCCGACAGCGACCTGGCCGGCGCGTCCGGCCCATTGGCCTTGACCTTGAAACGCGCAATGATCTCGCGCGCCTGCGTACTCAAGGCGTCCATGCGAATCCAGCCACCCGTGCCCAGCGCTTCACGCCGCGTGAGCAGCAGGTTGTGCGCCAGACCCAGGGAGGGCACGGCACCCCTGCCCAGCCGTTCTTCGGGCACAAAGTGCAGACCCAAGCGCCGACGCGACTGCGGCCCCATCGCGCCCACCGGCGTCTGGCCCATGGTGATGGCTTGTGGCGCAGCGCGCCGGTCCTCGCCCGACAAGGCCCACAGCAACTCGCGCTGGCCATTGCCCGAAACCCCGGCCAGGCCCACCACCTCGCCCGCGCGCACCTGCAGGCGCACGGCTTCCAGGTCCACCCCAAACGGGTCTTGCTTGGGCAGCGACAAGCCGTGCACCTGCAACACCAGCGCACCGGGCGTGCGCGGCTCGGGCGCCAGCGTGGGCGGCTCGGCGCCGATCATGAGGCGGCTCAGGCTTGCGTTGGTCTCTTCACGCGGATCACACATGCCGGTGACTTTGCCACCGCGCAGCACCGTGCAGGCGCTGCACAGGGCGCGGATTTCGTGCAACTTGTGCGAGATGTACAAGATGCTGACCCCCTGGCTGACCAGCTTGTGCAGCACCACAAACAATTTCTCTACCGCCTGTGGCGTGAGCACCGAGGTCGGTTCGTCCAGGATCAAGAGCTTGGGCTCAGTCAACAAGGCGCGGATGATCTCCACCCGCTGCATTTCACCCACACTCAAGGTGTGCACAGGACGGTCGGGCTCCAGATCCAATCCGTACTCGCTGGCCTTTGCCACGATGCGCTCAGTCACTTGGGCAAGACTCAATGTTTTGTCCAAGCCCAACCAGACGTTTTCGGCCACAGTGAGCGTGTCGAACAGGCTGAAATGCTGGAACACCATGCTGATGCCCAGCTTGCGCGCTTCTTGCGGATTGCGGATGCTGACCGGCCGGCCCTCGAAAAACACCTGGCCCTCGTCGGGCTTGACCGAGCCGTAGATGATCTTCATCAATGTGGACTTGCCCGCACCGTTTTCGCCCAGCACCGCATGGGCCTGGCCGGGCAGCACGGTGAGCGACACGTCCTGGTTGGCCACCACGCCGGGATAGCGTTTGGTGATGCCCTGAAGGGACAGCAAAGGAAGGGTCATGAGCGTGTTCTCAAGTTTGGGGTAACTGGGCGGCGCTGATTTTCACCTGTTCACGCAGCCAGCGGCCGGCCACAGAGGCATGGCTGCGTTCGTGCCAGAGCTGGTAATAAACCATCTTGGGAAACTCCACCGGGCAAGGCAAGCTGGCCAGGCCCGGCAAGGCATTGGGCCCCTGCAGGTAACGCTGGCAATACTGGCGCCCGGTGGTCAGCACAAGCAAGCTTGAGGCCACCATGCGCGGCATCAAACCAAAGTGGGCGCAGCGCGCGGCGATGTGGCGCTGCAAGCCCAGGCGGTCCAGGTGTTCGTCGATCACGCCGCGCCAGCCCGGGTAGGCCGGCGTGGGCGCGATGTGCTCGCAGGCCAGCCAATCGTCCTGCGACCAGCCGCGGCGCACTGCGGGATGCTTGCTGCTGACCAGACAAACCACTTCGTCTTCAAACAATTGGGCGCGGTGCAGCTCTTCGCTCGGCTGGGCCCAGTTGCCAATCACCACATCCACCAAGCCTTGCCCCAGATCGTGTGCGTAACGGGCCTGCGCCGACAAGGCATGCACCTCAACCTGGCAACCGGGCGCGAGCGACTTGATGCGCGCCATGACCGAGGGCAAAAACAAAGGGTCCAAAGTATCGCTGGCGGCGATGCGGAAGGTTTCACACGCCTGCGTCGGATCAAACGCACGGGCTGGCGAGAACAGGCTTTCGGCAGATTGCAGAATTTGCGTGACCGGCCCCAGCATCTGCAAGCCCACATCGGTAGGCACCATGCCAGTGCCAGAGCGCACCAGAATGGGGTCGCCCGTCAGCTCGCGCAGGCGCTTGAGCGCCACGGACACGGCGGGCTGCTGCTGGCCCAGTCGCATGGCGGTTTTGGAAACACTGCGTTCGATTAACAAGGTGTGAAGGGTCCGAATGAGTTGAAGGTCGATCTTGTCAAAAAGATGCGGCTGCTTCATATCAGATTCCCGATACTCGTTATGGTTTGGCGAACGCATATTTCAGGGTTTACCCCGAAAAGCCTGAACCCCATACATGCTAGATGATGACTCACGTCCATGCCTTTGTCTCTTTGTTGATCGGTCTCGTTGTCTACCCAAACCCTGTTGGAATGCAGGCGAATGTAACACCTGCGCCCTGTTGACGGGCTCATCAACTAAGTGCGCTGCGGTGCCCAAAATGACACGCCACAAAAAGACAGCCCACGACCCATAAACCGCCAGCCCTGCGCTGACCAAACATAAAATAAGCAATGGCCAGAATCACCTCGTCAAACTCTTTGGTCAACCCCAAAAAACCATTCGTATCTCGGAAGCCGAAGAGCTATACGGACGTCTGTGAAGGCATTGTCGAATTGTTGAATGTCGCACGGCAAGCGGCAGCACGCAACGTCAATGCTCAGATTGGAGCAGATGCGCTTGTTTGACGTGACATGGCCAATTCCGCAGACACTGTCTGCGGAATTGGCCCAACAACTGACTGATGCTGTTACAAGGCGGATCAAGTCCTAGAACAAACCCATGAGCTATGTGATCCATTGCACAAAAAAGTTGCTTGAACGCATCAAACCATCAACGATCACAGTTGGTGGCGCGTCAGGCAGGTCATTGCTTGGCAACTGGTACGCCACAGCCTTGTTCTGGAAGCCGCAAGTTGCCCTGCTGGTCAATGAAAAAACGCTGCTGCCTGTGCTCATGCCATTAGCGCCCGCGGCCGATTTAGCGACTCGTTTTCCAGCACATCTGGCCACCGTTTTAGCCGCTCACGACATGCCCCAGCAATTCATCGACCACGAGCTTGCTCAGATGAATGGCGTCCAGTACGCCAAGACTTCAAATCGCAGCGTGGTCGGGATCATGAACGAGTTTTCGTATCTTGCAGAAGGCTACCGCGAACACCTTGAAACCAACGACCTGTTGGCGTTGTCACTCAAGTTGTCTAAGACGCCGTGCGGTCCGCTTTACAAAACTGCCATTTCGCCAGACAGGGCGCTTCAGCATAGGGTAGCTGCTTCTGAAAACTGACGTGTTACTGATCATCCACAGTGCGTGGCAAACGCCACAAACCATGCCTGAAACCCCATAGCCTGTATCACGATTTGGGCATACCACTCCTGAGGGTTTGGGCTAGCATGCAACACGCCTTGGACGATGCCCATGAACCCAACTCATCACCCTGTTACTGAAACGCCGCTGCGCTTTTGGCACCGCAATGCGATGGTGGAACGCCATCACGTCCCACCCGACCGCACCCTGCTCGACCTGCTGCGCGAAGACCTGCGCTTGACCGCCACCAAAGAAGGCTGCGGCGCTGGCGACTGCGGGGCTTGCACCGTGGTGGTGGCCGAGGCGGTGGATGGGCGTTTGCAATACCGCGCCGTCAACAGCTGCATCAAACCTGCGCACGCCATCGACGGTCTGGCCTTGTGGACCGCCGCCGATCTGGCCCAGCTTGATGGCACGCTGCACCCGGTGCAGCGTGCCATGGTCACGTGCCACGGCTCGCAATGCGGCTTTTGCACGCCCGGCTTTGTCATGAGCCTGTTTGCGCTGTACCAGCGCAGCGTGGCGCAAGGCCAGCACGTGGACACGCACAGCGCCCACCAGGCCTTGTCGGGCAACCTGTGCCGCTGCACCGGTTACCGGCCCATCGTGCAGGCCGCTTGCCAGATGCAGGCCCAAAGTACGCACGCAGTGGACGAGGCGCCGATTGTGGCGGCGCTGGCGGCGCTCTCAGCTTCACCCGGCGCAGATCAAAATTACCAGCGCCCGGCCACCTTGAAGGCTTTGCTGCAAGCCCGCGCGCACCACCCGCAGGCGCAGCTGATCGCCGGGGCCACCGACGCGGGGCTGTGGCTGACCCAGGGCCTGCGCCGCATGCCGCAAATCATTGACCTCACCCGCGTGGCCGAGTTGCGCCGGGTCGAGACTTACCCGCAGCACATCGCCATCGGCGCCGCCGTCAACCTGCAAGACGCCTTTGAAGCGCTGGCCTTTGAGCGCCCAGTGATCGCGCCTTTTGGCGAACGCTTTGCCGGCTGGCCGGTGCGCCAGTCTGGCACGCTGGGCGGCAATGTGGCCAACGGTTCGCCGATTGGCGACAGCATGCCGCTGCTCATCGCGCTCGGTGCGCAGGTGGTGCTGATGGCATGGCGCACAGAGCGAGGACAAGGCCGCGCCGTGCACCGCCACGTGCCCTTGGAAAAGTTCTACACCGGCTACCGGAAAAACCTGCTGGCCGCAGATGAAGTGCTGGCCTGGATCGTGGTGCCCCGCCCTGATCCCGAGCGCAACCCCGGCGAATGGCTGGGCGCCTACAAAGTGTCCAAGCGCCAGGAAGACGACATCTCGGCGGTGTGTCTGGCGGTGCAACTGCACACCACCGATGGGCGCATCACGGGCGTGCGCATCGGTGCGGGCGGCGTCGCGGCCACACCGGCGCGCGCGGTGCAAACCGAAGCTGCCTTGATCGGTCAAGTCTGGAACGAAGCCACTTTGAAAAAAGCCCAAGTGACTCTTCAGCAAGAGTTTTCGCCACTGAGTGACTTGCGCGCCAGCGCCGATTACCGCCGCCAGATGCTGGGCCAGCTGTTGCACCGCGCCTGGCTGGAGAGCACCGGCCACAGCAACGTGCGACTGGAGGCACTGGCATGACCCACACAGCCCACCACACCACGCACCCGACGTCCCAACACGCGGACACCAGCCGCCCCCGTTTCCACGAAAGCGCCACGGCGCAGGTGCAAGGCTGCGCCAGCTACATCGACGACCTGCCCTTGGTCGAAGGCACGCTGCACGCCGCGCCCTTGATGAGCCCTGTGGCCAATGCGCAATTGCAAAGCATGGACCTGAGCGCCACACGCGCTGCCCCCGGCGTGACCGGGGTGGTGACGGGCGCAGACATCCCCGGCAACGCGCTGCTCGCCACCTTTGTGCACGACGAGCCCATCTTTGCCGGGCCACAGCTCATGCATGTGGGCCAGGTGATGGGCTTGGTGGTGGGCCACAGCCACACCCAGGCGCGACAAGCCGCACGCCTGATGAGATTGCAAACGAAGAACGACACGCCCCTGCTGCACGCCCGCGAAGCCATGCGCGCGGGCAGCTTTGTGCTGCCCCAGGTCACGGTGCAGCGCGGCGACGCAGCGCACGCCTTGGCCACAGCGCCACACCAGTTGCAGGGCACGCTGGAGATCGGCGGGCAAGAACACTTTTATCTGGAAAGTCAGATCGCCTATGCCATTCCACAAGACCACGGCCACTGGCTGATCCACAGCGGCACGCAACACCCAGGCGAAGTGCAGCATTGGGTGGCGCATGCGCTGCACATTCCGCTGTCGCAGGTGCGCGTGGTGTGCCGCCGCATGGGCGGCGGCTTTGGCGGCAAAGAAACGCAAGCCGGGCACCTGGCGGTGTGGGCCGCGCTGGCGGCGCACAAATTCGGGCGGCCGGTGAAGATGCGGCTGGACCGGGGCGACGACATGCTGATCACCGGCAAGCGCCACCCTTTCAGCCACGACTGGCAAGTGGGCTTTGACACGCAAGGCCGCGTGTTGGGTTTCGATTCGGTGCAGCTGGCGCATTGCGGCCACAGCGCCGACCTGAGCGGCCCGGTGGCCGACCGGGCCATCTTTCACACCGACAACGCCTACTACCTGAGCGACCTGGCCATCACCTCGCACCGCTGCAAAACCCACACCCAAAGCCACACCGCGTTCCGCGGCTTTGGCGGGCCACAGGGCGTGCTGCTGATCGAAACCGTCATGGGCGACATCGCCCGCCACTTGGGGCGCGATGCGCTCGATGTGCGGTTGGTCAACCTGTACGGCATCGGCGAGCGCGACACCACGCCCTATGGCATGCAGGTCGAAGACAACATCTTGCAGCCGCTGATGACGCAACTGGCCGAGCGCTGCGACTACCGCGCGCGGCGCCACGCCATCAGCAAATGGAACCAAAGCCACAGCGTGCTCAAAAAAGGCCTGGCGCTCACGCCGGTCAAGTTCGGCATCAGCTTCACCGCCACCCAGTTCAACCAGGCCGGGGCCGTGGTCTCGGTCTACACCGACGGCAGCGTGCGCGTGAACCACGGCGGCACCGAGATGGGCCAGGGTCTGCACACCAAGGTCTGCGGTCTGGTGGCCCGCGTGCTGGGCCTGCCCGCTGCCCAGGTGCAGGCCAGCGCCAGCGACACCGACCAGGTGGCCAACGCCAGCGCCACAGCGGCTTCCAGCGGCACCGACCTGAACGGCCGCGCCGCAGAAAACGCCGCGCTGCAAGTGCGCCAGAACATCGCCGAGTGCATCGCGAAGGCCGATGGCTGCAGCGCCGAATCGGTGCGCTTCCAAAACGCGCAGGTCATCAGCCCTGCCCGCCTGCGCAGCTTTACGGAAGCCGTGCAATACGCCTACGGCCAGCGCGTGCAACTGTGGAGCGACGGCTTTTACGCCACACCCAAAATCCACTACGACCGCGCCACCCTGACCGGACGGCCGTTTTACTACTTCGCCTATGGCGCAGCCTGCAGCGAAGTGGCCATCGACACGCTGACGGGCGAATACCGCGTGCTGCGCACCGACATCCTGCACGACGTGGGACACTCGCTACACACCGAAATCGACATCGGCCAGATCGAAGGCGGTTTCGCGCAAGGCCTGGGGTGGCTCACCACCGAAGAACTGATTTGGAACGCCCAGGGCGAATTGCTCACCAAAGGCGCCAGCACCTACAAGATCCCGACCGCCGCCGACATGCCGGCCCAACTGCACATCGACCTGTGGCACGAAGCCAACCGCGAAGACAATGTGGGCGGCAGCAAAGCCGTGGGCGAACCGCCCTTCATGCTGGCCATCAGTGTCTACGAAGCGCTGCGCGACACCATCGGCGCCTGCCGCCCCGGACGCGATCCGATCCGGTTGGACACCCCCGCCACGCCCGAACGCGTGCTGCAAGCCCTGATGGCCGATGGCCGCGCTTGACTTTCATGCCGCTGGGCAACGCCTCGGCGCCTGCAATACTTCAGGGTGCATTCGCGCGCAGGGGCGCGCTCCCACAACACGCAGTTCTTTTGTAGGAGGTCGCCCCTGCGGCCGAAGCCCCGTTCTTTCACAGCCACTTGAATTGGGGTCTGACCCCGATTAAATTTTCGCCACATGACGACACATTCCCATTTACAAGGCTGGCGCGCAGGCCTGCTGTGGTTCCCCGACCCGCAAAGCCCCCAGGCCCGACACGAAAGCGACGGCCTGCTGGTCACGGGCCAAAGCGCCGACGGCATCGTGCGTGTGGTGGCCATCGGCCCCTGGGCCACGCTGCACAGCAACTACCCCAACCTGCCCACCACGCACTGGCCCGGCCTGTGCATCGCGCCGGGCTTTGTCGATCTGCATGTGCATTACCCGCAAACCGACGTGATTGGCTCACCCGCCGACGGCCTGCTGCCCTGGCTGGAGCACTACACCTTTCCGCACGAAAAACATTTTTCAGACCCTGGTTACGCGCACGAAGTGACCAGCTTCTTTTTGGACGAACTGATGCGCAACGGCGTGACCACCGCGCTGTGCTTTGCCACGGCGCACCCCGAGTCGGTCGACGTGTTCATGATGGAAGCGCAAAAGCGCCGCCTGCGCATGGTCACCGGCAAAGTGCTGCAAGACCGCCACAGCCCCGACGGCCTGCGCGACACCGACACCGACTTGAGCCTGCGCCAGACCGAAGACTTGATCCGCCGCTGGCATGGCGTGGATCGCCTCGGCTACGCCATCACGCCACGTTTTGCACCCACCAGCAGCGACGCACAACTGCATGGGGCGGGCGAGATCGCACAGCAATTCCCTGACGTCTGGGTGCAGTCGCACGTGGCCGAAAATCTGGACGAAATCCGCTGGGTGCATGATCTGTTTCCCGAGGCGCGCAGCTACCTGGACGTGTACGACCGCGCAGGCCTGCTGCGCCAGCGCTCGGTTTACGCGCATTGCATTTACCTGGACGAGACCGACCGCCGCCGCATGGCCGAGGTCGGCGCAAGCGCTGCCGTCAGCCCCACCAGCAACCTGTTTTTGGGCAGCGGCTTTTTTGACTTTGTCGCTTCTGACGCGGCCGGCCTGCGCTATGGCCTGGCCAGCGACGTGGGCGGCGGCACCAGTTTCAGCCCCTTTCACACCATGCACGCGGCCTACACCGTGGCGCGCCAGAGTGTTGAAAGTCAGGGCGGGTACCGCCCTGGCATGAGCCTGGCGCCTGAGCACCTGTGGTGGCAACACACCGCAGGTGCCGCCGCCGCGCTGGACCTGGGCGGTCAAGTGGGCAACCTGCTGCCCGGCTGCGAAGCGGACTTTGTGCTGCTCGACCCCAAGGCCACTCCCCTGCTGGCGCGCCGCACCGCGCAGACCGAGACGCTGGCCGAATGGCTGTTTGCCCTGATCGTGCTGGGCGACGACCGCCTGATTGCGCACACGGTGGTGCAAGGGCAGCCCGTGAACATTGGCCCGGTCGGTGGCTTGTCAGACAATCGGGCATGACCGCCGACAACGAGCACCCTATCCACGACCCCAACCAGGCCCAGCGCGACGCCGTGCGCCGAGGCATTGCGCAATTCCAACAGCGCCTGCAAGCCATCGGCCACGACTTTCGCGAACCACCGCCCGAACCCACCTCTTGCTGTGGGCGGGGCTGCAACGGCTGCGTGTGGGAAAGCTATGAAGCGGCGCTGATGTGGTGGTACGAGGACGCCGGGGCCTTGCTGGCCGGCTGAACTGCCACGTCGAGCTGAACCGCCACGGGCTGGCCGAGATGGCCAGTTGCAAGACGCGGCAAAGACCGCTGGCAAAGCGCGCGCTGCCGCGTTGCGGTCAGCCTTTGAAGACCGCCGTCTCTCCAGGGCGGCGCAGCATCTTGTTCACCTCGTCTTGGTGCAACTCTTCGACCATGACCATGTCTCGCGCGTACTCTTCCAAATGGACAGATTTGCCTGTCACTGTTTTCAGAAAATCATAGTAAGCCGTCAGCGCCTCTCTTTCGTGGGCCAGGCTTTCGCGCAGGATGTCACCCAGATCGTGCCGCTCGGACTCCAGCAAAGGACCAATCTTCAAAGAAGGCTGGCCCCCCAGCAGCGTGACCAATTCACCCGCCTTGTGGGCATGGGCCAAGCTTTCGTCGGCGTTGGCCTTCATCCAGGAGACGATGGGTATCCGTTGGTAGCCGTAAATCATCAGGGCGTAATGGGTGTACTTCACCACCCCCGCGAGTTCCAGTTCCATGATGCGGTTGAGGGCATCAATGGCGGCTTTTTTTGACGATGCATCCATGACAGGCTCCTTTGAGAAAACAGGCAGTCAAACCGGGTGAATGCATTCTTAGCCAGTTCTTCCTGGCTGTCATCCCTGGTGCTTGGATGGCACGGCCTGGGGCGTGTGCCAGCGCACACAAGGCTTGCAACAAACGCACCTACCAAGGCCCCGTGGCCAGCAAGCACGGGACCTGCATGTTCCTTTGGCGTGTTCCGTTGGCAAGCCAAACTAGCGCCGACGCCCGCTGTTCAGCTCCGCGCCCAGACGGTCCAGGTTTTGTTCGTTGGCCGGCTCCAGAATGTGCTGCATGGTCTGTGCAAATGCGGCATCTTCAAACACCTGAACCCAATGCACCCGCGTGCCGCCGTCTTCGGGCGTCAGCGTGATGGTCAGGCGAAAGTGCGGCGCACAGGTGTGGTCAATGGCCACCTGCCGGTTTTCTTCGATGTGGAAAAACTCGGACACATTCGCATAGCGGGCACCGTCTGGCCCGACCATGTCAAACACCCAGCGCCCACCGCTGCGAAATTCGAAAACCTCGAAGTGGTTGCTGAATCCGTTGGGGCCCCACCAGCGGGCCAGGCGTTCGGGGTCCTGGATGGCCGCAAAAATGGCCTGCGGTGCATGGTCGAAATGTCGGCTGTTTTGAAATGTGTGCATAGCGCTCAATGGCTGTGCCGATGGTGGATATCCGGGTAGTGCGCGTGCTGGTGCGTCAGCGCCTCGTGGGTGTGCAAATGGCTGTGGGGTTCTGTGACGTCCTCATGCGGCGCATGCGTGTGCTGGTGGTGCGCATCGTGCACATGCCGATGCGCATGCACCAAGGGCTCATGGGTGTGCAGGTGTTCATGCCGCTCGCTCAGGTGCAGCCAGACCCCCAGCCCCATCAGCCCGCTGGCCAGCCAGAAAATAGGCGAGGTGGTCTCGCCCAACAAAACCACCGCCACCGCTGCGCCCATGAACGGTGCGGTTGAAAAATATGCCCCGGTGCGCGCCGCCCCCAAACCGCGCAAAGCCAGCACAAACAACACCAGGCTGACGCCATACCCCAGTAAGCCAACCGCCATGGTGCCCCACAGGGTGGCTGGGCCAGGCCAGCGCATGCCCAGGGCCACCGCCATGGCCGTGTTCACCCCGCCAGCGATCAACCCCTTGGTGCTGGCGATGAACAAGGCGTCCGATGCCGAAACCCGACGGGTCAGGTTGTTGTCGATGGCCCAGCACAAACACGCCAGCACAATGGCAGCGGGCCCCATCCAATGGGACGCATCGATTTGGCCGGTGGGCCAGGACAACACCACACCCCCGCACACGATCGCGAACATGCCCAGCACCACACGCCGATCGGCCTGTTCCTTGAACGCGATCCAGGCCAGCAAAGCCGTCAACACCGATTCAAAGTTCAACAAGAGTGAGGCCGCCGAACCCGATGTCTGTGTCAAACCCCACATCAGTGCCACCGGCCCCAACACCCCACCAAACACAATCGCCCCAAGCAGCCACGGCCATTCGTGCGGCAACAGCCCCGACACTTGCCAGCCCCGGTCACGCACCAGCCGAATGAGGGCCAGCCCCAAGCCACTGCCCAAATACAGCAAGCCCCCCAGCAAGAGGGGCGAGACTTCTCCAAGCAACAGTTTGGCCACCGGCGTGCTCGCGCCGAACAAAACGGCTGCGGCCAGGGCGAACAACACACTGTGGTTCATGCGCCTTTCCAGCCTTGTCGGGTCAGAACCCGAAGCGGGCACCTGCACCCAGCAAGGTGGCGATGCCCAAAACGGCAAAGACGGCTGCGGCGATGGCGTGCACGAGTTTCATCGGGATCTTGTTGGCCAGTTTGTCGCCCACAAAGACTGCGGGGACATCAGCAATCAGCATGCCCAAAGTGGTGCCGATCACCACCCACACGGGGGTGGCGTAGTGTGCCGCCATGGCCACGGTGGCGATCTGTGTCTTGTCGCCCATTTCAGCCAAAAAGAAGGTGATCAGTGTGGCCCCAAAGACACCAAAACGCTTGGCCACCTGGGTTTCGTCATCTTCAATTTCATCGGGGATCATGGTCCAGATGGCCATGCCGATGAAGGACGCGCCCAAAACCCAGCGCAGCAATTCGGGCTTGATGGCCGAGGTGATCCATGCGCCCAATGCACCAGCCAGACCATGGTTGACGAGGGTGGCCGCCAGGATGCCGGCAATGATGGGCAGGGGTTTCTTGAACCGCGCGGCGAGGATGAACGCGAGAAGCTGGGTTTTGTCGCCAATTTCAGCCAGGGCCACAACGCCAGTGGAGACGAGAAGGGATTCCATGAATGTTCCTAGGCCGGATCAAAACGAATGACCATGACACATCTCCGGCCAAACACGGAGGCACCATGGTCAAAGGTCTTGCCAGGCATGTTGCTGCTTGCGCCATGGTCGAAAAACCAAGTGTGTTGACGCAAGCCTCTTGGGTGAAAGAGCGGCTACTCCCCAATGACGGCGGGATGTTATCACGCAGACAACCGCACTTTTGACCCTCACTTTTCTGAGGCATTCCCCTTCAAAACAAGCCCAACTGCCCCCCTTGTGACGGTGGCCTGAAGCCGTCCACATGCCAGTCATGGCGCTGGCGGTTCAAGCCGAGCCGTCTGCAGGCCTTGTCAAAGCGCTGCGCAATCAGATCAGCCCAGATGCCCTGGCCGCTGCGGCGGGTGGCAAAACCGGCGTCGTAGTCTTTGCCGCCACGCAAGTCGTGCATGCGGGCCATCACGCGAGCGGCGCGGTCGGGGTAATGCAAGTCCAGCCACTGCCGAAACAGCGGCGACAACTCCCACGGCAAGCGCAGCACCACATAAAACGCGCTGCTGGCACCGGCGTCGCGTGCGGCGGCCAGCACCTGCTCCATGTCGTCGTTGATGAACGGGATCTGTGGCGACACGCTCACGCCCACCGGGATGCCCGCATCGACCAGCGTGCGGATGGTGCGCAAGCGGCGCCAGGGGGCGGCTGCACGGGGTTCCATGCGGCGGGCCAAGTCGGCGTCGAGCGTGGTCACGCTCACCACCACACCGGCTTGGCCACGCGCGGCCATGGGCGCGAGCAAGTCGATGTCGCGCTCGATGCCGCTGCCCTTGGTGACCACGGCCACGGGATGGTGGCAGTCGTGCAGCACCTGCAACACCTCGCGGGTCAGGCGCAATTCGCGGTCCAGCGGCTGGTAGGCATCGGTGACGGTGCCCAGCGCCATCAGGCCCGGGCGGTAGCGGGGACTGGCCAGCTCGTGCGTCAGCCGCTGGGCCAGGCCGCGTTTGGCGATCAGCCGGGTCTCAAAATCCAGCCCGGGCGACAGGCCCAAATAGCTGTGCGACGGGCGGGCATAGCAATAGCTGCAGCCATGCTCGCAACCACGGTACGGGTTGATGGACAAGTCAAAGCCCACGTCGGGCGAGGTGTTGCGGCTGATCGCGCTTTTGGCGTCTTCCCAGGTCCAGGTGGTGGCTACGCGTGGCGCTTCTGCGGTGTCTGTGTCCCAGCCATCGTCAAACGGTTCGCGGGTGTCGCGCTCAAAGCGGTGCGCCAGGCGCGTGGCGCTGCCCCGGCCTTTGATGGCGGCCATCGGGTTGGACATGGTCGGCTCCTGCATCACGTGCATTGACATGGGCATCCAGGGCGCACCACTTGCGCAAAACCACTGGATAAATATCCATATGTTAGCGTGAAAGAACCGCCTTCGGCCGCAGGGGCGGCCTCCCACAAATACCCGACTCTCAATTCAGGTGCTTGCCCGCCTCCCGGCGCGTGAGGTCCGACAACTGGTCGGCGTGTCGCGCCAAAAAGTCGCGCACCGCATCTGGGCGGGTGCGCGCATGGTCGCGCAAGGCCCAGCCAATGGCTTTGCGGATGAAAAAGTCTTTTTCAGGGGCCAGGGTCAGCGCATAGCGAAAGAGCCGGTCTTGCTCGGTTTGCTCGCGCCAACCCAGCTGGTGCAGCATTGCCACACGGCGAACCCACATATTGGGGTGCACCAGGCATTCGTCCATGCGGTTGGGCACCGTGGCTGGCGTGTCTTTGGCGCGCAACCAGATGTCCCCCACCACGCCCGCCAGACCGTCCACCGTGTCCCACCAAGACCCGGTTTGCGCCCATTGCAAGATGCGCGGCAAGGCGCTGGTGTCGAGGCACTTGTGGTGTTTGGCCAGCAGGTCCACCGCGACGTAACGGAACTCGCGCTCGGGCAAGCACCACAGCGCATCGGCCAAGGCCAGCAACTCTTCGCCCGACCCGGTGAATTTGGGCAAGCCCTTGAGGGCATCGCGCCGTGGACCTGCGCGGATGCCCAGAAATTCAAACTGGCCGAGCATGTACGCCTTCATGGGCACGGCCTGCTGCGCATCGGCCTGTGCACGCAGGGCCGCTTCGATCGGCGCCAACCAGGGGTTCATGGTCGTCATGTCTCAGGCCTGCGACAAGGCGGGCAACACGTCCTGCAGCGCCGTGGGACGCACCACACGGGCCACCTCCTGACCGTCGCGCAAAAAGACCAGTGTGGGCCACAGCTTGACGCCAAAAGAACGCCCCAGCGCCCGGCCCGGGCCGTCTTCCACCTTGAGGTGCTGCCATTGCGGGTGGTCTGCCAGCGCCTGTGCCACGACGGCTTGGGCCCTGCGGCAATGGCCACACCAGTCGGTGCCAAATTCGAGCAATGTCAGGCCACGCAATGCATCCACATCGGCACGGCGGGGGGCTTCGATTTCACTGAGGTAAGGTTTCAAGGCGGTCATCGTGAGTTGGTGTTGAACAAATGAGAGACCGTCGCGCGCAACCACTGCAAGCCAGGGTCTTTGTCAAAACGCTGGCTCCAGTGCATGGACACGGTGAAGTCGCGCAAGGGTAAATCGGACTCGATGATGTCCAAAGCGCCCTCCACCGCAAAGCCTTGGGCAAAGTTGCGCGGCATGAGCACCGCCAGATCGCTGCTGCGCACGATGCCCGGCAGCGACAGGAAATGACTCACCGTCAAACGCAGGCGGTGCTGCCAATGCATCAGCTCCAGGATGCGCAAGGTGTCGGCATGGGTGCGCACTGCAGCAAACTCCAATTCGGCCAGCAGCGCGTGCACCTCGTCAGGCTGAGGGGCTGCGGCCTTCTTGAGTTTGGCCCAGCGCTTGGCCACGGGGTGGCCTTTGCGCAAGAGCAAAACATACCGGTCGCTCAGCAAGGGCTGTTGCAAAGTCTCGGTCACTCCGGGCAAAAAACCAATCGCCAAATCCAGCTGGCCGTTGTCCATGGCGGCGCCGATTTTGTCGTGCGCCAGCGGCCGGGCTTCGAGCCGCATGCCCGGTGCCAAGCGCTGCAGGGCCAGCACCAAGTCGGGCAAAAACCGCGCCTCACCAATGTCACTCAGATGCACACGGAGTACACGCTGCGAACGCAAGGGGTCGAACACCTGAGACACATTCAGCGCCTCTTCGATGGTGGCCAAAGCCAGCTGCACTGCCTGTGCCAGACGGTCGGCACGCGGCGTGGGCCGCACGCCCGCACCACTGCGCTCAAACAAGGCATCGCCCAACACGCTGCGCAGCCGCGCCAGCCCCTGGCTGGCGGCCGGCTGCGACATGCCCAGCTGCTGCGCGGCCAGGCTCACGCTGCGTGTGCGCCACACAGCGTCAAACAAACGCAACAGGTTCAGATCCAGGTCTTTGATATTCATTCAAGGCATACCATTTATTCAGATTATTTTATGCACTTATACGTAAGATGCGCCGAAGCGCTGTGCAAACCACCGCCAACAACGCAAGGAGCGTGCTTTGGAAGTTTCATTTCACGAAGAGATCAAGGCCCTGCGCATGGGCGCTGGCGAGGTCTTCCACGGTGAAGGCATTCTGGCCATCACCAAGGGCCTGCTGCAGTCGGGCGTGAGCTATGTGGGCGGCTACCAGGGTGCGCCGGTCTCGCACCTGTTGGATGTCATGGTGCAGGCCAAGCCCTACATGGACGAGCTGGGCGTGCATGTGGAGGCGTGTTCAAACGAAGCCTCGGCAGCGGCCATGTTGGGTGCGTCCATCCACTACCCCATTCGCGGCGCGGTGACCTGGAAATCGATTGTGGGCACCAATGTGGCGGCCGATGCGCTGTCCAACCTGTCGTCGCCCGGTGTGACCGGTGGCGTGCTGATCGTGGTGGGCGAAGACTACGGCGAAGGCGCCAGCGTGATCCAGGAACGCACACACGCCTTCGCACTCAAGTCGGGCATGTGCCTGCTCGACCCCCGGCCCGAGTTGGGCCAGATGGTCAACCTGGTCGAGCACGGCTTCCGGCTGTCCGAAGCGTCCAACATGCCGGTGATGATGGAGCTGCGCATCCGCGCCTGCCATGTGCGCGGCCAGTTTGTGGCCAAGGACAACCAGGCCCCCCAACTGTCCAAAAAACACCTGATCGATGAACCGGCCGGTTTCAACTACATGCGCCTGGCCCACCCGCCGGTGACTTTTGCGCAGGAAAAACGCAAGGTCGAGCACCGCCTGCCCGCCGCACGCCAATACATCGCCGAGCAGCGCCTGAACGAGCACTTTGAAGGCAGCACCCACCGCCACCTGGGCCTGATCGTGCAAGGGGGTTTGTACAACACGCTCATGCGTGCGCTGCAGCAGTTTGACCTGGCCGATGCCTTTGGTGTGTCCAGCCTGTCGGTGCTGGTGCTGAATGTGACGTATCCGCTGGTGCCCGACGAGTTGGTGCATTTCTGCCAAGGCAAATCGGCCGTGCTGTTGCTCGAAGAAGGCCAGCCCGAATACATCGAACAAGAACTCGCGCTGATGCTGCGCCGCCTGGACCTGCAAACCCCGTTGCACGGCAAAGACATGCTGCCGTCGGGCGGCGAATACACCGCCGAAATCATGGCCCAGGGCCTGCTGAAGTTTCTGGACCGTCACCAAAGCGATGCCGTGCCAGAAGCCACGCGCCAATGGCTGCACGGCAATGGCGAGCGCCGCCAGCAAGTGCAAGCCCTGCTGGGCAGCCCGGTGCCAGCGCGGCCGCCGGGCATGTGCATTGGCTGCCCCGAGCGGCCGGTTTTTTCTGCACTCAAACTGGCGCAGCAAGACGTAGGTCCGGTGCACATCGCGGGCGACATCGGCTGCCATGCGCTGGCCACGTTCGAGCCGTTTTCGTTTGGACACTCCATCCTGGGTTACGGCATGAGCCTGGCCAGCCGGGCAGGCGTGTCGCCGCTCATGAAGCGGCGCGTGTTATCGGTCATGGGCGATGGCGGTTTCTGGCACAACGGCTTGCTGACCGGTGTGCAAAGCGCGCTGTTCAACGGTGACGACGCGGTGCTGCTGATCTTCAAGAACGGCTACACCTCGGCCACCGGCACGCAGGACATCATCAACACGCCCACCGACCTCGCCAAGGAACTCGCGGCCGACAAACGCCAAAGCATGGTGCACACCAACCAGACCATCGAGTCCACGCTGAAAGGGCTGGGCGTGCAATGGTTGCGCACGGTGCACACCTACGAAGTCAGCCACTTGCAGGCCACACTCACCGAGGCCTTCACCACCGAGTTTCAGGGCCTGAAGGTGATCGTGGCCGAAGGCGAATGCCAGCTCGAACGCCAGCGCCGCATCAAGCCCTGGCTGGCCTCGCTGCTCGCCAAAGGGGAACGCGTCGAGCGCGTGAAATATGGCGTGGACGAAGACGTGTGCAACGGCGACCATGCCTGCATCCGTCTGTCGGGCTGCCCCACGCTCACGCTCAAGGACAACCCCGACCCGCTCAAGGTGGACCCGGTGGCCACCGTGATCGACGGCTGTGTGGGCTGCGGCCTGTGCGGCGAAAACGCGCATGCGGCCACCCTGTGCCCGTCGTTTTACCGCGCCGAGGTGGTGCAAAACCCCAAGCTGCACGAGCGCCTGTGGGCCCGCTGGCAAAGCCTGGCCACGCGCTGGCTGCAACCGGCTTGAGCCCCAAAGAGGCCTGAGAAAAATACCATGACCCAACCCATTTCCATTCTGTTGTGCGCCCTGGGCGGCGAAGGCGGCGGCGTGCTGGCCGACTGGCTGGTCGACGTGGCCCGCCATGCAGGCCACCCGGCGCAAGCCACCTCAATTCCTGGCGTGGCGCAGCGCACGGGCGCCACCACCTATTACCTGGAAATTTACCCCCTGCCCCACAGCCAGCTGCAAGGCCGCTTGCCGGTGCTGGGCCTGAACCCGCTGCCCGGCCGACTCGACGCGCTGGTGTCTTCCGAGTTGCTGGAAACGGCCCGCCAGATCGGCAACGGCCTGGCCTCGGCCGACCGCACCTTGGTCATCAGCGCCTCCTCGCGCGCCCTGACCACCGCCGAAAAAATGACCCTGGGCGACGGCCGCCGCCCCGAAGGCCCACTGCTCGATGTGCTGGCCGCGCACAGCCTGCACCACCATGTGCTGGACATGGCCCGCCTGTGCCAACAAAGCGGTACCCTGGTCAGCGCGGTGATGCTGGGGGCCATTGCGGGCAGCGGCTTGCTGCCCTTCACGCGAGACCATTTCGAAGCCGTGTTGGCAGGCCCGAGCAACGCCGCGCAAGCCAGTCTGCGCGGTTTTGCTTTGGCTTTTGACTTGGTGACACGCCAGCGCGAACAGGCGCAGTATGTGGAACAGGTGATGAAGCCTGCGGCCCCTGCACCCTCTGCATCTGCATCGGTCGTTTTGCCCGACGATGTCGCCGCCCTATTTCCCGCCGTGCTGCACCCCCTGATGGGCTTGGCGCACCAGCGCTTGGTGGAATACCAAGGCCCCGCTTATGCCCGCTTGTATGTGCAACGCCTGCAGCGCTTGGTGGCTGCAGAGACAGCCGCAGCGCCCCATGACGCGGCATGTCCCGTGACCGCCGAGGCCAGCCGCTGGCTGGCTTTGTGGATGGCGTTTGACGACATCATCCGCGTGGCCGATCTGAAAAGCCGCGCCAGCCGCTGGACGCGCGTGAGCCAAGAAGTCAAAGCCAAAGAAGGCGACGTGCTCAAGGTGTACGACCACTTCAAACCCGGCGTGCCCGAGCTGGCGGCCCTGTTGCCGCAGGGCCTGGCCAACCGACTGCTGCGCTGGGACCGCGCCCGTGTGGCGCGTGGCCAAGCGCCGTGGTCCATGCCACTCAAGGTGGCTCGCCACACGCTGTGGGGCATGGCCAGCTTGCGCCTGCTGGCCAGCTTGCGCGTGCTGCGCCCGCTGGGCAGCCGCTACGCCACCGAACAAGCGCTGATCGAAGAGTGGCTCCAAGGCATCGACCGCGCCACGCGCCTGTCGCCCGCGCTGGGCCTGGAGCTGGCGCGCTGCGGCCAGCTGATCAAAGGTTATGGCAGCACCAACGAGCGCGGCAAGGACAACCTGCTGCACATCTTGCGCCACGTTGTCGGCCCCAGCTCGGCCGTGCCGCAGCACGAACAGGCGGCCGCCGTGGCCCGCATCCGCCAGGCCGCCTTGCAAGACGAAGCCGGCCAGGCGCTCGACCAAGCCTTGTTGCAACACGGCGCACCCGCGCGTCCAGTCAAGGAACAACCGGTACTGTGGATGAAAAACCCAAGGAGACAAGCATGACAAAACCCACGCCATTCACCCGTCGCGTGCTTGGCAGCGCGCTGCTGGCCATCGCGGCAGGGCCTGCCCTGTGCCTGAGCGCAGCGGCCCAAAGCTGGCCCACCAAACCCGTCAAGATCGTGGTGAACTTTCCACCCGGCGGCGCAGCCGACCAGATCGCTCGCGCCATTGGCGTCCCCTTGGCAGAGGCCCTGGGCCAGCTCGTGGTGGTCGAAAACCGGGGCGGTGCCAACGGCAACCTGGGCGGCGAGCTGGTCGCCAAATCGCCCGCCGACGGCTACACCCTGCTCATGAGTTCCGGTGGCATGGTGTCGGTCAACCCGCACATTTACGCCCGCATGCCCTTTGACCCGGCCAAAGACCTGGTGCCCGTGGCCTCGGCCGCACGCGTGCTGGTGTTTCTGGTGGCCAAGCCCAACTTCCCGGCCAACAACATCCAGGAATTTCTGGCCCATGTGAAGGCCCACCCCGGACGCCTGTCGTATGGCTCTGCAGGCAATGGCAGCTCGCCCCACCTGGCCGGTGAAATGATGAAAAGCCAGGCCGACCTGTTTGCGGTGCATGTGCCCTACCGGGGTGCAGCGCCCGCGCTGCAAGACGTGTTGGCCGGTCAGCTCGACTTCTACTTTGATCCAGGCATTGGCCTGGGCCAGGTGCGTGCGGGCAAACTCAAACTGCTGGCCGTGGGCAGCATGAAGCGCTCGCCCCTCTTCCCCCATGTGCCCACGCTGGACGAAGCGGGGCTGAAAGGTTTTGACGCCGATTCGGTGTTTGGTTTTTACGCCCCGGCGGGCACGCCTGCCGATGTGGTCAACCGCCTGAACCGCGACATCAACCGCATCCTGGGCACGCAGGCCCTGAAAGACCGCATCCAGAATTTGGGCGGCGAAGCCCTGCCCTTGACCCCCGCCGAGTTCGGCGCCCGTGCTGCAGACGACTCCAAACGCTTTGGCACCATCATCCGCGAACGCAAGATCGTGGGGGACTGAGACTTCGCGAAGAAAAGTTCAGACCCCGGCCAAATCGCGCAGCGCTTGCGGGTTGGGCAAGCCCAGCACCCGGCCCGCACCGCTGATGAGCTGTCGCTCACGCAAATGGCGCAGCACCCGAGAAAAGGTCTCTGGCGCAATGCCCAACTGGGCGGCGATGGTGCGCTTGCGCTCCGTCAGCTTGACGGCCAAGCCCCCCACCTGCATGTCGGGCTCGGCATGGCGCAGCAGCCATTCGGCACAACGCGCATCGGCGTCTTTGGCCAGACGGCTCACGCCCAATTCGGTTTGTTGGCGCTGCGAGCGCGCCATGTCCATCAGCAAGTTTTGCGACACCTCAGGCAGCGCCTGCACCTCGGACACAAAGTCGGCCACGCGCACATATTGCAATTGCACAGGGGTTTCGGCCACGGCATCCACGGCATGGTGCAGGCCGAGCAGACCCGATGCGGCCTCCAGCCAGAAAGGCCCCTCCACCACGCCCAATTGGTGTGCCATTTGGCCGTCGGTCATGATGCCCAGAACCACCTTGCCCTGCTCGACATGCACGATGCGGTCAACCGCATCACCACGGCGCAACAACACGGTACCCGCCGCCAGGGTGGCCGCCGGTTCGGATGAAAGGGACAAAGTGGAATCCAACATGATGGTTCCGAATGTGCCAGAGCACCGGGCCTGCAGCTTTGACACACATCAATAGCGGGCCACCCTGTTCCACACCCCCGTCAAACCACCCACATGGCCCGGAAATCGTTCACGTTGGTGTGCGTGGGCCCGGTGATGACCAAGTCACCCAGTGGCTCAAAGAAACCACAGGCATCGTTGCGCTGCAGGTGTGCGTCCACCTGAAGTCCCAAGGCGCGCGCGCGCGCCAAGGTGTCGGGCGTCACTTGCGCACCGGCGTTGTCTTCGATGCCGTCAATGCCATCGGTATCGGCCGCCAAGGCCCACACACCCGCCTGGCCTTGCAGGGCTTGCGCCAGCCCCAGACAAAATTCACCCGCCCGGCCGCCCCGACCTTTGGGCGTGCCTGCGGGCTGGGGCTTGAGGGTCACGGTGGTCTCGCCGCCGCTCAAAATCACACACGGTTTTTGGAACGGCCCCAGACCTTTGGCGGCGGCCCGGGCCAGCGCCGCGTGGACCTTGCCCACCTCGCGCGATTCCCCCTCGATCTCATCGCTCAGAATGTATGCATTCAGGCCTTGTGCGCGGACCGCCTGCGCAGCGGCCTCCAGAGATTGCTGGGGCGTGGCGATCAGGTGCACGCTGTGGCCCGCAAACACGGGTGCGCCGGGTTTGGGCGTTTCCCAAGCGCCTGAGCGCAGGGCCTGTTCCACTTCGGGCGGCACGGCGATCGCGTAGCGCTGCAAAATGGCCAGCGCGTCGCCGCAGCTGGTGGCATCGGCCACCGTCGGGCCGCTGGCAATGATGGACGGGTCATCGCCCGGCACATCGCTGATGGTGAGCGTGACCACCCGGGCCGGCGCACAAGCCGCCGCCAAACGCCCGCCCTTGATGCGCGAAAGGTGTTTGCGCAAACAATTCATTTCGGAAATGTTGGCCCCACTGGCCAGCAGCTGGCGGTTGATGTCTTGCTTGAGCTGCAAGCTGATGCCGTCTGCGGGCAAGGTCAACAAGGACGAGCCACCGCCCGAAATCAAGCACAACACCAAATCATCGGCCGTCAGCCCTTGGGTCAAGGCCAAGATCCGTTCAGCCGCTTGCAGGCCTGCGGCGTCTGGCACCGGGTGCGCAGCCTCCACCACCTCGATGCGCTCGGGCAAGCCCGCAGGGCGCGCTGGCGTGTGACCATAGCGCGTGACCACCAGACCCGACAGCGGTGCGTCTTTTGGCCACAAGGCCTCGACCGCCTGCGCCATCGCGCCACCGGCTTTGCCCGCGCCCAACACCAAGGTGCGCCCCTTGGGCGGCGGTGGCAAATGGGCGGCGGTGTTGTGCAGCGGCAAGGCCCGCAGCACCGCCACGTCGTACAGGTGGCGTAAAAATTCAGACGGATTGTTCATTTGCACGACACATGGCCCCCGAAAAATCGACAAAAATTTCAGTGTAGCCTGCCCTGCAGACCCAGATGTGGCCGAGTCGGGCACAGGCAACACAACCATGCAAAGAAGCGCTGCAAGAAACATTCAATCGCTGGAGCTCACCGAAGATCGACAACCCTGGCAAGGGGCGCAGCTCATCGCCCAGAAGTTTGTCGATGTGGTTTTCACGGCCAAAGTCAAACTGTCCATGCCTGTTGGCGTCTGCTTAAAATCTAACCCACTGCACAGCCCGGGACGCGCGGCAACGTGGTGCTCGCCCTCCCCTCGCCTTTGCGGGGGCCAGGGGATTCGGCCGCGACTTGTTTCACCCCTTGCCAGGACAAGTCCATGACCACCTTACTCATCCACCGCGCCCGCTGCATCGCCACGATGGACGATGCCCAGACCGAACTGCATGACGCCTCGCTGCTGATCCGCGATGGCCGCATTGAACGCATCATCCCCGCCAGCGAAAACATTAACGCGCTGCTCACGCAGGTCGACGAGGTGATCGACGCCCGCCGCCATGTGGTGGTGCCGGGCCTGATCAACACGCACCACCACATGACCCAGTCGCTCACGCGGGCGATACCGGGCGTGCAAAACGCCGAGCTGTTTTCATGGCTCAAGGGCCTGTATCCGATCTGGGTCGGCCTCACGCCAGAGATGGTGCTGGTCTCGGGCCAGGTGGCCATGGCCGAGTTGCTGCTGAGCGGCTGCACCACCAGCTCTGACCACCTCTACATCTACCCCAATGGCGTGCGGCTGGACGACAGCATCGAAGCCGCGCACAGCATGGGCATGCGCTTTACCGCCACACGCGGCAGCATGAGCGTAGGCGAGTCGCAAGGCGGCCTACCGCCCGACAGCGTGGTCGAAAAAGAACCCGCCATCCTGAGAGAAACCCAGCGCCTGATCGAGACCTGGCACGACGCCAGCTACGGCTCGATGACGCATGTGGCCGTGGCGCCCTGCTCGCCCTTCAGCGTGAGCCAGGACCTGATGCGCGAAGCGGCCAAACTGGCCCGCGCGCACAAGGTGCGCCTGCACACGCACTTGGCCGAGAACGACCACGACATTGCGTACACGAAAGAAAAGTTCAACTGCACGCCTGCGCAATACGCGCAGGACCTGGGCTGGGTGGGCGACGACGTGTGGCATGCCCACTGCGTGAAACTCGACGACGAAGGCACCTACTTGTTTGCCAAAACCCGCACCGGCATTGCTCATTGCCCGTGCAGCAATATGCGCCTGGCCAGCGGCATCTTGCCGCTGCGCAAAATGTTGGACGCAGGTGTGCCGATCGGCCTGGGCGTGGACGGCAGCGCCAGCAACGACGCGGCGCATCTGCTCAACGAAGCGCGCCAGGCCATGCTGCTTGCCCGCGTGGGCCGGGCAATGGAGGCACCGCGCATGGAAGACGGGCGCACCGTCTACGGCTGCGACCTGGGCCCCGCCGAGATGACGCCCCGCGACGCCCTGCGCCTGACCACACGCGGCGGCGCCGAGGTACTGGGCCGCGCCCACGAAATCGGACAAATCAAGGCGGGCTATTGCGCCGACATCGCCCTGTTCCGCACCGACACGCTGAGCATGGCGGGCGGTGCAGTGCACGACCCGGTGGGCGCCCTGCTGCTGTGCGCCAGCGACAACGCCGACTACACCATCGTCAACGGACGCGTGGTGGTGCGCCAGGGCGAGATCACGACGGTGGACATGGGGCCGTTGATTGAGAGGCACAACCAGCTGGCGATGCAGTTGGCGTTGGGGGCCGCGTAAGTTGCCTCATCCTGGACAGTGTTGGCTCACGTTCATGCAGCTTGGCGACGCCACAGAAGATGGAAATCAATGGGCATTCGCGCGCAGGGGCGCGCTCCCACAAGCCTCCGGTTCTTGCAAGGCTTTGGTTCTTGCAAGCTTGTTTTTGTGGGAGGCCGCCCCTGCGGCCGAAGGCTGTTCATTCACAGTAAAAACTCAATCGACCTTGGCCCCGGCCTGGAACCAGCGACCGATCAGGGCGCGCTCTTCGGCGGTGATGCCGGTGGCGTTGTTCATCGGCATTTGCTGGGTCACCACCACTTGCTGGTAAACGTTTTGCGCGTGCTGCTTGACCCCTTCGGGGCTGTCGAGGCGCACATTTTTCATTTGTGCGGCTTCACCGTGGCACATGTAGCAGCGCTGCTCCAGCACGGTCTTGACCTGTGCAAAGGACACCGGGGCGACGGGCGCTGCGGACACCACAGGGGCGGCAGGCCTGAGCGCAATGATCACACCAAAAATCATCACCACGCCCACCGCCGCAAACGGCCAGGGGTTGGCCGCACGGCCCAGGTGATAACCGTGGCGCTGGACAAAGAACTGGCGAATCAAGGCCCCGGCCAACATCATCACAAACAGCAGCACCCAGCGCTGTTCATGTGTGTAGAGGAAGCTGTAATGGTTGCTCAGCATGGCAAAGAGGACCGGCAGCGTGAAATAGGTGTTGTGCACGCTGCGCTGTTTGCCGCGCTTGCCGTGGATGGCCAGGGCCGAGGCATCGTATTTTTCGCCACTGGTCGTGGCGGCCACCACCTTGCGCTGGCCAGGAATGATCCAAAAGAAGACGTTGGCGCTCATGGCGGTGGCGATCATGGCCCCCACCAACAAGAAGGCCGCGCGCCCTGCAAACAGCTGGTTGGCCAACCATGCTGCAAAGGCCACCACCACCATCATCAGCCCCGCGACGATCAACTCACCGTTTTGACGAAACCCGAACAGGCGGCAAACGGTGTCGTAAACAAACCAGAAAGCCGCCAAAAAACCCACCGCAGCCGAACCGGCCATCACGGGCGTCCAGTCCATCAAGGATTTGTCGATCAGAAACGTGCCCGCATTCCAGAGGTAAAGCACGGTGAACAGGGCAAAGCCGGTGAGCCAGGTGGAGTAACTTTCCCAATAGAACCAATGCAGTTTGGTGTGGATCTTTTTGGGGGCCACCATGTATTTTTGGGGGTTGTAAAAACCACCGCCATGCACCGCCCACATGGCACCGCCCACGCCTTTTTCAAGCAGATCGGGCGAAGTGGGTTTTTGCAGGTTGTTGTCTAGAAAGACAAAGTAAAACGAGGAGCCAATCCAGGCGATGGCGGTGATGACGTGCACCCAGCGCAGCAACAAATTGGCCCATTCCAACAGATACGTTTCCATGAAGGATTCTCCAACCAGCTCACCACCGCGGGCCCTGTGAACGGTCATTCGGTCGCGAACATGAACCCGGGGTTCTTGCGCCGCTGCGACCAGTGCACCGAAGTGTATACACTTTATGCGTCTGAATCCAGCTTTCCCTCCACCTGACGGCCTAGGGAAAACCAGAATCGGGCTTCACAGCGTTTGCAAAAGTTGTGCCGCCACTGCCACGGCAATCACCTCGGGCTCTTTGCCGGCGATGCCCGGCACACCGATCGGGCAAGTGATGCGGGCGATTTCTTCGGCGCTGAAACCCCGGTCTTCCAGCCGATGCCGGAAAGTGGCCCATTTGGTCTGGCTGCCAATCAGGCCCACAAAGGGCAGGTCGGCCTTCTCGCGCAGGCGCTTGAGGCAGGCCACCACAATGTCCAGGTCTTCTGCGTGGCTGAAGCTCATGACCAGCACCCGACTGCCCGGCGCCAGATCCGTCACCGCGGCTTGCACCGGGTTGGAGTGTTCGCATTCAACGCCCTCGGGCACGTCCGGCGGAAAGATTTCGTCACGGCTGTCAATCCAGCGCACCGCAAAAGGCAACGGTGCCAAGGTCCGCACCAGGGCCTTGCCCACATGGCCACCACCAAACAGCGCCAGCGGGGTGCGCTGCGGGCTCAACTGCACGCGCAGGCGCGACAAGTCCGCCGCACTCACCCGTTCAAAACCCAAGGCCACAGCCCCACCGCAACACTGCCCCAAACTGGGGCCCAACACCTGACGCAACGTGGTTTGGTCGGTTTTTCCTGCCAAGAGCAAGCGTGCATGGGCCAAGGCCTGGAACTCCAGATGCCCACCCCCCACCGTGCCTTCTTCACCCTGGGCAAAGGCCAGCATATGGGTGCCGGGTCCTCGGGGCACCGAGCCCTGGGTGGCCTGCACGGTGATCAGCACCGCGTTGTCGGTGCTCAGCCGCTTGAGGGCTTGCTCTGTCCAGTTCACGCTTTTCGTCCATTCCAATTGGTGACCCATCAGTGATTGACCCAACGGGCAAGGTCGGTGCCACAATCGTGGCCACCGCAGAGTATGCCAAGGACCAGGGCTTGCCATGAACCCACGTTTTCGCCAGATTCGCAACGCACTCACCACCGTCTTGCTCGGTTGGGGGGCTGTCGCTTTGACTTTCTTGAGCGGTTGCAGCACACCGCCGCCCGCCGTCAAACCCGCGCCCGTACCCCCGTCACCACCACCACCGGCAGCACAAGTGCCTGCACCACGCGTCAGCCCCGCCACCGGTGCCACCTCGCTGGCGCGCAGCAGCAAGGAGTACCGCAAGGACGCTGCGGGCCATTTGTACGGCATGCACGCGCACCGCATCTACAAAGGCCGCATGCCGCCCCTGCTGGAGGCGGTGGGGGTGCTGAATGTGGACATCGACAAAAAAGGCGATGTGAAAGCCGTCAAATGGATGCGCGCCCCCCAGCACGCACCCCACGTCATGGCCGAGATCGAACGCATGGTCAAAGCCTCTGCGCCCTACCCTGTGCCCAAGCACCTGAGCCAGGTCACTTACACCGATGTGTGGCTCTGGCACAAGAGCGGCAAGTTCCAACTGGACACCCTGACCGAAGGTCAGGACTGAAGCCCAACCGAAGGCCAGGACTGAAGCCCACGCGACCAGCGTCGCCGGTCAGCCCAAGCAGGCGTGCAGTGGCACCAAGCCGTCAATGAAGTGGACCCGATCGGCCACTTCGGACGGCAAGCCCTCAGGCGGATGCAGACTGAACACCTGCATGCCCGCCGCCAAACCAGCCTGCAAACCCGGCAAGCTGTCTTCCACCACCGCGCAAGTGTTTGGCGCGCAACCCAAGGCGGCGGCCGCATGCAGGAACAAGCCTGGTTCGGGCTTGAAGCTGCCCACCTCGGGCGCACAAAACAAGCGGTCGCCCAACAAGGGCCGCAGGCCGGTGATGCCCAAGGTGATGTCCGCTTTGGCACGGGGGCCATTGGTGGCCACGGCAAAAGGCATTGGCCTCTCTTGCAGGCTCTGCAGCAGCGCCATGGCCCCCGGGATTTCGTTCAGCCCCTGGCGAAACCTGGCCGCCATGTTGGCCCGCAGCTGCAAAAGAAAAGCCGCTTCATCCAGCTGGGGCTGCGTGGCAGGCAAGTGCTGCGCAATGACGCTGATGCAGCGGGCCATGGGCACGCCGCCAAAGAGGGCGTGCATTTCATGGCGGGCCCAGGGCGCGCCCAATGCAGCGGCCATCTCATGCAAGACGTCCAGACCCGGCGCCTCGCTGTCCACCAGCGTGCCGTCCAGATCAAAAATCAGCGCGGCGATCAACGTCCCGCGGCTGCCTTGACGCTTTCGCACGCCAGCAGGATGCGTTCGGGCGTGGCCGGGGCATCCAGGTGCACCACCGCCTGATGGTTGGCACTGGCCGCCACCGCATCGCGCAATGCGAAGAAGGCAGACAGGCCCAACATCAAGGGGGGCTCGCCCGTGGCCTTGCTGTTGAACGGCGTGGGCTTGTTGTTTTGGTTCTCGAACAAGGACACCTTGAAGTGCTCGGGGATGTCGCCAGCCACGGGAATTTTGTAAGTGCTGGGGCCGTGCGTGAGCAACTTGCCCTTCTTGTCCCAAATGCACTCTTCCATGGTGAGCCAGCCCATGCCTTGAACATACGCGCCTTCGATTTGGCCTTTGTCCAATGCGGGGTTGATGCTGCGGCCCACGTCTTGCACGATGTCCACGCCCTTGAGCCACCACTCGCCGGTGCGGGTGTCGATCTCCACTTCGCTCACGGCAGCGCCGTAGCAGTAGTAATAGAAGGCGCGGCCGTTCAGGGTGGTGAAGTCGTATTTGATTTCAGGCGTCATGTAAAAGCCCGTAACGGACAGGCCCACACGGTCGAGCCAGGCTTGCTTGGTCACGTCAGCCCATGGCACCGATTTGCCGCCGCCATGCAGTGCGTTGTTGGCAAACGTCACATCGCCTTCAGCACAAGCCAGCATGCGGGCCGCCACCGGCTTGAGGCGTTCACGCATTTGCATGGTCGCGTTCATGATGGCCGCGCCGTTGATGTCGGCCCCGCTCGATGCCGAGGTGGCCGAAGCGTTGGGCACCTTTTGTGAGTCGGTGGCGGTGATGCGCACATGGTCCACGCTGATGCCCAAACCATCGGCACACACTTGGGCCATCTTGGTGTTCAGGCCCTGGCCCATTTCGGTGCCGCCGTGGTTGCAGCTGACCGAGCCGTCCATGTACACCACCAACAAGGCACCACCCTGGTTGAGGTGCGTGGCGGTGAAGCTGATGCCGAACTTCAATGGCACCAAGGCCAAACCGCGCTTGCGGGATTTGCTTTGGGCGTTGAAGGCTTGCACCGCTTGGCGACGCTCGGCGTATTGGGATTCACGCTCGACCTGCGCGATCACTTTGTCACCCACCCAGTCTTCAATCAACTGGTTGTATTGGGTGGTCATGGTGTCGGGCGTGCCACTGATGGCGGGGTCTTGGTACAGGTTGAGCTTGCGCACGGCCAAGGGGTCTTTGCCCAAAGTCATCGCAATCTCGTCCATCACGGTTTCGATGCCGAACATGCCTTGCGGGCCACCAAAGCCACGGAACGCGGTGGCACTTTGGGTGTTGGTTTTGCAGCGGTGGCTGACCAGCTTGAGCGCCGGAATGTGGTACGCGTTGTCGATGTGCAGGCAAGCCCGGTCATTCACAGGGCCCGAATAATCGGTGCTGTAGCCGCAGCGTGACATCAATGTGATGTCGGCGCCCAAGACGCGGCCGTTGTCGTCAAAACCCACTTCGTAGTCGATGCGGAAATCGTGCCGCTTGCCGGTGATGGTCATGTCGTCATCGCGGTTCACACGCAGCTTGACGGGCTTTTGCAATTTGAACGCGGCCAATGCAGCGCTTTGGCTGAAGATGCTGGCATTGCCTTCCTTGCCACCAAAGCCACCGCCCATGCGGCGGCAAATCACCTCCACGTCGTTGGTGTGCAGGTTCAGGGCGTGCGCGGCTTCACGCTGGTTACCGTCAGGGTGTTGGGTCGACACGTACAAGGTGAGTTGACCGTCTTCCTTGGGCACCGCGTAAGTGATCTGGCCTTCGAGGTAAAACTGCTCTTGCTGACCGGTGCGGGTCGTGCCCTTGATCTTGTGCGGCGCGCTGGCAATGGCCGCTGCCGCGTCGCCGCGTGTGATGCCTTTGGCCGGCATGACAAAGCTGTTCGCCGCCATGGCTTCTTCCACCGTCAAGATGGGCTGGAGTTCTTTCACCAACACCTTGGCTTTGTGCGCCGCTTCACGTGCGTAAAGCATGTTGCGCGCCACAACCACGGCCACGGCTTGGCCCACAAATTCGACCTTGCCATCGGCAAGGAAGGGGTCGTCGTGGACGATGGGGCCGCAGTTGTTTTCACCCGGAATGTCTTTGGCGGTGTACACCGCCACCACGCCGTGCTCACGCAAGATGGCTTCGCGGTCAATGCCGTCACCGATCAACTCACCATGCGCCACGGGCGACAAGATGAGTGCGGCATACAAGGTGCCTGCGTGCTCGGGGATGTCGTCGATGTAGGTGGCCGTGCCCGTGACGTGCAAGTGCGCAGATTCGTGGACCACGTCGGTGCCCTGTTGAACGCCCGAGGCGGGCAACAGATTTTTCAGCTGTGTAGGAGCGTTCATTCAAGCCACCTCTTTCGTTTGTTCTTCAATGAATTCCAGCGCCAAATTGCGCGCCACCAAGGCGCGGTAGGCCCATGTGGCACGCAAGCCGTCGCGTGCAGTGAAGCTGGCCGCAATCGCTGCGTCCAGATCTGCCGCCTTCACGTCGGCGGGGGCTTGGCCTTCCAGCACCGCTTCGAGTTGGGGCGCACGGGCCGGGAATGGACTCAGGCCGTTGTAGGCCAGTTTCACGCCAGACAGTTTGCCGCCCTTGAGCGTGTAGCTGATGGCCGCACAGGTGGCAGAAATGTCTTGCTCAAAACGCTTGCTCACCTTGTGGGCGCGGAACACCTGGCCGGCCACAGGCTTTGGCAATTCCACCGCTTCGATGAACTCACCCGCCTGGAGCACGTTCTTTTTCATGCCGGTGTAGAAGTTTTCCAGCAACACGTTGCGGGTTTTCTCGCCACGGCGGAGCACCAGGTTGGCACCCAGCGCCAGCAAGCAAGGCATGGAGTCACCAATCGGCGAGCCGTTGGCAATGTTGCCCGCCAATGTGGCGGTCGAGCGAATGGGGGGCGAGCCAAAGCGGCGCAGCACTTCGGCAAAGTCGGGGTAGGCCTTGGCGATCAGCGCTTCCACTTGGGTCAATGACACGGCAGCGCCCATGCGCCAGGCACCTGAGGTCTCGCGCACCTGCCGCAGCTCAGCCACATTGCCCAGGTACATGATGTGGTCAGGACGGACGAACTGCTTGTTCACTTGCAGGCCGATTTCGGTGCTGCCCGCCAGCAAAGTGGTGGTGGGGTTTTTCAACAGGTAGTCGGCCACTTCGGTGAGGGTCGCAGGGGACACGAATTCGTTGCCCTTCTTGGTGCGCACCACGGGCTGGACGATGATGTCACCGTCCAGGCTGAGCGTGGGCACGCTGGCGCGTTGGATTTGCTGCAGCAGCGGCACATCGGCGCTGTCATCGATCTTGAGTGACTCGGGCTGGGCACACGCTTTGGTGGCCGACTCGATGATCGGCTTGTAGCCCGTGCAGCGGCACAGGTTGCCGCTGAGCGAATCGGTGATTTGCTGGCGGTTGGGCAGGGGCAAGACCTGCACCAGGTTCACCAGGCTCATCACGATGCCGGGCGTACAAAAACCGCACTGCGAAGCGTGGCACTTGACCATTTCTTCTTGCACCGGATGCAGCGTGCCATCGGCTTTTTTCAGGCTCTCGATGGTCTTGACCGACTTGCCGTCCAGCGAAGGCAGCAGCTGGATACAGGCGTTGGTGGCCACATAGTCCACGCCCGTGCCTGCGGCATTGAGTTCACCCACCATGACGACACACGCACCGCAATCGCCCTCGGCGCAGCCCTCCTTGGTGCCCGTGCGGTGCAATTGCTCACGCAAATAGTCCAGAACGGTGGTGGTGCGGCGCTCGCCCTGGGCTTCGACGATACGGCCGTCGAGCACAAAGCGCACAGTGTTGGTGACTTGGGTCATGGTGCGGGGGGAGGTAAGTAAACGGTAAAACCGCGATTTTAGTGACTTGCACCCCAATTTACGCCGCCGCAGGCAGCTTTGTGGCGCAAATTGGAGGTTTTCGATTCGCCCCTCGGCTTCCACACCGCTGGCAACGCCCATCCGCTGCGGGCGCGTCAAACGCGTGAAGCGCCCGCCTCGAAGTTTCAAATATTGAAACTCATGCTTGAAAATGTGGGGGGCACACCTAAGATCGCCGCATGGTCCACAAGCTGCGACACCAATCCGAACTGGCGCTCATCCGCGAGGACGATCCCTATTTTTCGGGCACGCTGGCCAAGGGTTTGATGATCCTGCAGGCTTTCCTGCACGAGCCCCGGCCCCATGCCAACAGTGAGCTGGCCGAGAAGCTGGGCTTGCCGCGCCCCACCGTCTCGCGCCTGTGCCGCACGCTGCTGGCCTTGGGCTACCTCGACCACGACGAACGCATCGACCGCTATTTCATCGGCCCCGCAGCGGTGGCTTTGGGCTACCCCTATCTGGCCTCGAACATCGTGCGCTCGCAGGCCAGGCCCAGCATGCAGGCGCTGGCCAACCAGGTGCGCGGAGCCTGCTCGATTGGCGTGGCCTTTGGTCTCGACATGGTCTACGTCGAAACCTGCGCCTACCAGCGCGGCACGCTGGCCCGGCCCGACATGGGCGCACTGCGCAGCGTCGCCACCACGGCCATGGGGCGCGCCTGGCTGCACTCGTTAGGCGAAACCGAGCGCACCGAGGTGCTGCAGTCGCTGCGCGCCGAGCGCCCAGAAGAGATGGCCCGCTGCGCGGCGGCCATTGACGAATCGCTGGCCCAGCAGGCACGCCACGGCTTCGCGGTCAATTTCGGCGATGCCGGCTATGGCGTGCAAGGCGTTGCGCTGTGCTCACGCATCCGCCACGGCACGCGCCACCTGGTCTTCAACTGCGCTGTGCCCGGCACGCAAATGCGCCGCCAAGAACTGCTCGAGGTCGCCGGCCCTCGGCTGGTCGAGTTGGTGCGGCGCTGCGAGCAGGTGGCCGGCGTCCTCTGAGGCGGACATTTTTTCTTTTTTCACACGAAACCCCCATGATCCTGGCCCCCCTGTTTTCCCCGCGCAACGTCGCCGTCGTCGGCGCCTCGCAAAACCCCCAGAAAGTGGGCGGCATGCCCGTGCACCTGCTCCAGCAATTGGGCTACGCGGGCGCCATCTACCCGGTCAACCCGGCGGCCACGCAGGTGCAGGGCCTGCCGTCCTTCGCCTCGGTGCAGGCGCTGCCCGAGCCGGTCGACATGGCCATCGTCGCGGTGCCGGCGGCGGGCGTCGAGCAGGTGCTGGAACAGCTGATCGCACAGGGCGCGCGCGCCGCAGTGGTGCTCAGCTCCGGCTTCGCTGAAATGGGCGAACAGGGCGCGGCGGTGCAGGCCCGCATGGCGGAGCGTGCCCGTGCCGCCGGGCTGGCGCTGCTGGGGCCCAACTGCCTGGGCGTGATGAACCTGCGGCACAAGCTCTTCGCCACCTTCTCGCCAGCGCCGCTGGCAGGCGTGCCTCAACCCGGCCCGGTCGCCATCGTGAGCCAGAGCGGCGCTTTCGGTGCCTACGCCTATTCGCTGGCGCGCAAGAGCGGCCTGGGCCTGAGCCACTGGGTGACCACCGGCAACGAAGCGGCGGTATCGGTGGCCGACGTGATCGACTGGCTGGCCGACGACGCCGACACGCAGGTCATCCTCGCCTACATTGAAGGCGCACGCGACGGCGCGGCGCTGCAACGCGCGCTGGCCAAGGCACGCGCCGCCGGCAAACCGGTGATCGTGACCAAGGTGGGCCGCACCGAAGCCGGTGCGCGCGCCGCCCTGTCGCACACCGCCAGCTTGTCGGGCGAGGACGCGGTTTACCAGGCCGTGTTCGACGCCACCGGTGCGATTCGCGCGCGCTCGGTGGACGAGATGTTCCGCCTCGGCCAGGCATTCGCACATGGGCCCTTGCCGGCCGGGCGCCGGTTGGCGATCGTCACCATCTCCGGCGGCGTCGGCACGCTGATGGCCGACGCGGCTTCGGACGCGGGCCTGGAGATGCCCCCGCTGCCCGCCCACGTGAGCCAGGCCCTGCGCGCGCGCGTACCCTTCTGCGCCACCGACAACCCCATCGACGTGACGGGCCAGGTGACGGCGGACCTGCCGGTGTTGGGCATCGCCACGCAAGGTGCGGCCAGCAGCGGTGCCTACGACGCGCTGGCGATCTTCGTCGCCGCAGCGCTCGCTGCGCCGGCTCTGGCGCCGGCCATCGTGCAAACGGTGCGCGAGACCCTCGCCGTGGCGCCGAGCCTGCCGGTGGTGCTCTCCGGCATCGCCGACGAAGCAACCCGGCGCGCCCTGCTGGACGCGGGCTGCCTGGTCTACGAAGAACCCACCCATGCCATCGAAGTGCTGGCCGCCAAAGCGCGCTGGGCAGCGCATCGGGCCGAAACGCTGGCCACGCCGAACCCACTCGCGCCGCCGCCGGCCGTGCTCAACGAGGCCCAGGCGCTGGACTTTCTGTCACAGCACGGCGTGCCGCCTGCGCCGCACCACTTGGTGCAGTCGGCCGACGAGGCCGTGCTGGCCTGGCAGGCGCTGGGCGGTCGCGCCGTGCTGAAAATCGTCTCGGCCGACCTGCTGCACAAGAGCGACATCGGCGGCGTGCGCGTGGGCCTGCGCAGCGAGCAGGAAGTGCGCGAGGCGCATGACGCGATCATGGCCTCGGTCACCCGCCTGGCGCCACAGGCACGCCGCCAGGGCGTGCTGGTGGCGCGCCAACTCGACCCGCTGGCCGAGGTGATGCTGGGCGCGCGCCACGACCCGGTGTTCGGCGCGGTGATCGTGCTCGGCCTGGGCGGCGTCACGG